>ENA-OZAB01000028-OZAB01000028.1-human-gut-metagenome-genome-assembly--contig:-NODE-28-length-116707-cov-13.202020_pt1 | contig 116707 bp, 107 predicted proteins | sample MGYA00243297_ERZ653491 | MGnify/ENA primary metagenome ERZ653491 (study PRJEB26926, sample SAMN06165154) | human gut metagenome | biome: ENVO:00009003; feature: ENVO:2100002; material: ENVO:00002003... | reverse complement strand
CACTATCCTCTTCGTCGGCAGCGTCAGATGTGTATAAGAGACAGAGCATATCCTGCTCTCCTATCTTCAGGACTTTATCCGGGATAATCCCCATGTAAAGGTGTCCATAGCCTGCAATCCCACCTTTGAGACAATCCAGTTACTAAAACAGGGAAAAATTGATATCGGACTGATATGTGATACGCCTCTGGATAAAGGCTTTCATTTTCTGCCTGTAAAATCCATTCATGATACCTTTGTGGCGACACAGACCTATTTAGACAACCTGATGCTGCGGGAACAGGATGCCATTACCGGCAGTGACGGGGAGGCAGAAAGCGAACCATTTTCCGCTATTCCCAATATGACAGGACTCTTTCTGTTCACGGAAAAAAATGAAGTGCCAGCCACATCCATTCCCATGAGTGGAAAGGAAATATTAGAAAAGTCCAACCTTATGCTTTTGGATAAGGGCAACATTTCCCGCATCTACATTGATACCTTTTTTGACAGGAACCATATCCATCCTGGACAGGTTCTGGAAATCAACAATATGGATTTGTTAATTGATTTTGCCTCCATCGGAATGGGGGTAGCCTGCGTGGTACGGGAATTTGTCTCCTCTTATATTGAATCCGGACAGGTTTTAGAGGTACCTGTAGGCTACGATATACCGGAACGCACAATAGGCTTTATCTATGATGAGCACGGTCTGAACACTACCGCTAAAAAATTCCTGGACTTCTGTAAATCCGGATAAGCCTTGATGCCCCTATAGAATAATCAGCTTTTTGTCTGACCGGGACAGCGTTTCAAAGCCATCCTTCTTCACCACCACTAAGTCCTCAATCCGGACGCCGAACCTGCCCGGCAGATAAATACCCGGCTCATCCGTAATTACCATATTTTCTCTGGTAATCACATCACATTTTGGAGAAAATCTCGGCTCCTCATGGATGTCCAGTCCGACGCCATGCCCTAAGCCATGCCCGAAATACGCCCCATATCCACAATCCCGGATGTAATCCCTGGCAACCGCATCGATTTCACTGCACCGGACGCCTTCCCGGATGCTATCCATTGCCCGGAGGTTAGCGTCCAATACAATCTGGTACACCTTCTTCATTTCCTCTGTCGGCGTGCCCACTGCCACGGTTCTTGTCATATCCGAGCAATACCCCTGGTATACACAGCCAAAATCCATGGTCACAAAGTCACCCTTTTCAACCCGCCTGTTTGTCACCTGGGCATGGGGCATGGAGGAATTGGGACCACTGGCTGCAATAGTGTCAAAGCTGAGCCTGGAGGCTCCCTGTCTCTTCATGTAAAATTCAAGCTCCAATGCAATTTCTGCCTCTGTGATTCCCGGCTTTATTCTATCCAGTATATAAGAAAATGCCGCATCCCCAATTGCCTCTGCCTTTGCAAGCCTGGCAAGCTCCGCATCATCCTTCACCATTCTGCATGTATTAATGCTGTCGCTGGCGGGCTCAAAGGAATACGCCTTACAAGCCTCGCAGAGCTTCATATACCTTGCCAGATTCATGGTGTCCTCTAAAGCGATGCGAACCTTTCCATTGCTTCCTCCCTGATTCCTTTTGTTTCCATATATCCGGTCTAATAAGCCTTTTACCGCTTCCCCATAGCCTGTCTGTTCCAGCTTAAGCAGTAAAAGACCCGGACACTCCTTTTCCACCTGCTCATAGTAACGGGAATCCGTGATAATATAACCGGACTCCTGTCCATCCCCGGAAGCTTCTCCATCATGCAAGGCTTCCCCGTCCACCGGCATAAAAAACATTGCCTCTCCACCGGTAAAGCCGGTGTAATAGTACAGATTGGAAGGACTGTCAATCAATACCCCGTCCATCTGCTTTTCATGGATTAACTGTCTTAAATAATTTCTTCTCTTTTCAAACATATCTTGATGCTCCTTATTATTTCTTCCAGGTTATCGGAATTTGTCTCAATTACTGCATCCGCCGCCTCTTCATAGAGAGGTCTTCTGTCGCTCATCAGACTACAGATTTTTTCATATGGATTCTCTCCCCGTAACAGTGGACGGTCAGAATTACCCTTCACCCGTTCATAAATCACCTGAGGCGCCGCTGTCAGATAACACACACTGCCAATTTCCTTAAGCAGACGTGCATTTTCTTTCTTAAGAGGCATTCCTCCACCGGTTGCCAGTACAGTATTCTTTACATTATCCCGTAAATCCGTCAAAACCTCTGTCTCAATTCTGCGGAAAGCTGCTTCCCCGTCCTCTGCAAAGATATCGGAAATAGATTTGCCAGCCCACTTTTCAATATAGGCGTCCGTGTCCAGAAAATCCATATGCTGCTGCCGCGCCAGTTCTTTCCCAACGGTAGTTTTTCCACTTCCCATAAACCCAATTAATACAATATTATCCTTCGGATATACCTTACGCTTCAAATCCACATAGATATCCTCAATGATGTCCTGGGGAACTGTCATATCACTCCACAGCTCATAAGCGATAACTCCCTGATACAACAGCATTTTCAAGGCATTATACGCCCTTCCTCCATACTCTGTCACCAGCCTCATAAACCGGGTCTGGGCAGGATTATAAATCAAATCCACTCCGATTGCTGTCTTTTTATAAAATGCAGGGTCATCCAGCACAACACATTCTGTATTGGGCGCCAATCCAATGGAGGTTGCCTGGAACACAATCAGATTATCCTCCCGGATTTCTCCATAGGCATCCAGTGCCATAGGTATGACAACTCCTGACAGCTTCTCCTCTTTGCCGTCACCGTTTTCTGCAACAGCCCTGTTCATGCTCTCCGCAATCTGCTCTGCCTTCTCCAGGGTACGGTTTAACAGGTAAATCCTTTCCGCTCCCTCCAACAGACACATATACACTACCGCCTTGGCAGCTCCGCCGGCACCTAAAATCACAACTACCCTGTTTTTCAGAGTAATCCCATCCTCTCTAATCTGCCGCCGTAAGCCTGACATATCTGTATTGTAACCCTTATAGCCATGCTTCTCCTCCACCCTCACCAGAGTATTGACGGCTCCAATCTGCTTTGCCGCCTCGTCAATTTCCACCAGGCTTTCCATAACCCGGTTCTTATGGGGAACCGTCACATTCAGACCCTGTATATTTAACGCATAGGCGCCTTTTACCGCCTCTGCCAGCCCGTCCGCTTCCACCTGAAAGGGAACATACACAAAAGAATTACCTACTTTTTCACTGATTCCGTTATGAATCACCGGCGATAATGTATGCCCTACCGGATTGCCAATCAATCCAATTAATTGTGTGTGTCCATCAATATTCATAATTTCCGTCCTCTTTCCCTGCTGTATTTTCAATCGCACATATCTGTTTTTCAAATAATCATTTATCAAACTCATTTCTGCCTAAATGGTGCTTTTTCCGGTAGCTCCATTTTACAAGCTTCTCCGGAATACGCTTCAATATAATCTGAATCTCTTCCTTTGGATTAATGGGCTCCAGTAATATGCTGTAAATTCCTGCAGCATTCGCCCCCCAGATATCTGTAAAAATCTGGTCTCCCACAAACAATGTATTGTCCACGGTTGTTCCAAGCCGCTTCATTCCCTCTATATATCCCCGCTTACCGGGCTTCCATGCTTTATACACATAATCCACCTGCAGTGGCTCCGCAAACCTTCTCACCCGTTGTTCATCATTGTTAGAAATCAGGCAGACCCCGTATCCCAATTCCTTTATCCGGTTAACAAAAGCCTTTGCCGCATCATCAATGGGCTCATCATGGGGAACCAGCGTATTGTCAATATCAAATAAAATTCCCCGGTAGCCCTGCCGGTAATATGCTTCAACAGGTATGTCTTCCTTTTTGTTAAAATATTTTTTTGGATAAAATAGCTTCATAACTTCCTCCGACTTCAATATCTCACAATTTTTTCTGATAATTCTCTAATTGATGAAATACTCCTACCACATGCACCGTCTTACCACGGATACCAAATATAACAATATAATCCATTTCCGGCACAACTGCCTCGTGATAACCTTTCTCTGCCAAATAGCTATCCTGACTAATCGGAAATTGTTCTGGATTATCCTCTAGCCTGTCATAAATGCTGTCAATGCCATCCAATAAATGTTTTGCTGCCTGCTTACTTTTCAACTGGTAAAAGAGATAATATACCAATTTATCCAATTGTTCTTCGGCGTGTTCTGTAACAATCAAATTATAGGCCATATTTCGCCCTCGATTCTCTGAGTGATGCTCTGGCATCTTTTACCCGCCCTGCTTCTATCTGCTTTTCAGATATCTCGATGTCATGATACATGGCAATCTTATGCATTGTATTCTCATATATCTCCATGCTCATGATTACCATATCTCCATATCCATTTTTGGTTACATAAATCGGTTCTTCTGCTTTATGACACATATCTGAAATTTCCGATGTATTCTTCAAATCTTTAATAGGAATAATTTGTGGCATAATATCACTCTCCTTTCAATGGGATAATTATACCATAATTATGGTATAATTAAAAGCATCTTATTCATAAAATCTATTTTTGACATGGCATCATAAAAAACGGTGTGAGGTATTACCCTCACACCGCATATTCTTAAATATGATATTTTATTCTGTCGGAGATATCTCCAATTACACTGTCTTCCAATGTATCGTTTCTGGTCAAATCCCATAACTTCGGTATCAGATTAATCTTAATCCTCTGATATGAGGTCTTTCCATTACTGTCTGTAGCCTGGATTACAATATATGTGTAATATCCGCCATAAACCTGGAAGTATTCCGGCTTCAATTGAAGCTTCTTATAACCGTTTTCATTGCCGTCTTCTGCATCATCCTTGTATTCCCTCAGCTTCGCCAGTTCCTTGGATGCCAGCTTCTTGCTGTCCTTCGACTTCGTGTTATACTGAGCAATCAGAACATGGTTTGCATCATTTGCAACATAGGAATTACTGTATGATACATTTCCGTCTTCATCCTCAATACCATAATCTAAATCATAGAATACATAAACCTCTCCCAAATCAGCCTTGGAGTCTACACGAACCTTGAAATCAAATTCCGGTGTCTCTTCATTATCATCCACATTGTAATAATAATTTCCGTCACCATCTACATTCAATTTCTCATTCTTATTCTGTGTAACCTCTGCACCGTTTGTATCTTTTCTATGTACACTAATCTTTGGTTTTATATTTGCATTCCGCACACTATTGACAATAACATTAATGAACAATCGTCTCTCATCATTGTTATCACGCTTTGGACCGGTTACAATACTATGACCAGCACCGCAGTAGAACAGATTTCCCTTACTGTACAAATAGTAACTATTCATACCGTCATGTGGGGTAGCTGCATAATACGATGCACCAGACTTTGTGGTTCCTGTTCCTGCAGACAAGGTATACCATACGGCTACATCCTCATCCTCCATATCCAGCGCAAAGGTCTGGGCATGGGTGGTCGATATCTTTAACTCAGAACTGATTAAGTACGGATAGGTCGTAACAATACCCTTATTTACCTGGGATGCTCCATTCGGTCCTTCCCCGTTTCCTTTCAACTCATAACCCATATCCCATTGGATACCTCTTGCATCATACTCAACATATTTATATGGATTTGAATTCTGAGTGGTTGAAACCAATACATATGGGTCTGTCATGCCAACCGGAGAGTTGTAACCAAAGCTTGCCCACTGACCCTTTCTATTTGTGTCACCTAATCCATCTTTCAGCATTTCCTCATTCCACTGTACGTAATTATCAGTAACTGCACGTTCAGTGAAGAAGTACAAACTGGAATCCGCTGTTGTAAAATGCCGATACCGGAGTGCCGTACTGCTGATGTTATTTAAACTCTGTGATGATATCTGCGGCAGTTCAAAGGTTGCCACACCATCGCTATCTGTACTTCTGGTATACACTGCTACATTATGTACAATGGTTACACTGTGTCCTGCTTTTAAGTTATCAGGAGTACCCGCCGGGAACGCCAGCTGTACCTTCACAGTTATCTTCTCTGATAAATCGTTATGTACTGTACCCGCACTCGTTTCTGTAATACTGCCGGTACCGCTGTCATTAGAATCCACCACGGAAACTGTATAGTTTTTGTCCTGATTGCTTAACACAACAGTGGTATCATCTGAAAATGCCTTTGTGGTCTTTGCCGGTGTTGTAATCTCTTTCGCCTGTGGAATCGTCAGTGTAACGAGTCCACCATTAAGCTTTCCGGTAGCAACCTGTTCATCCGTAGTTGACCATTCATTCACCTTCACCCTGCGACACACAATAACACTTGTTCCATCTGGGATATCAAAACTATTGTTGCTATAATCAATTCCCTCCAATGATAGGTTAACCGTGGTAGAATTTCCAACCGCAGGCTGCATACTAATCTCCGGATCTTTAGCTTGTTGTAGATAAGTATCAGGTCTTAAATAGCCGATTATGTGAATATCCTGCGGATTGTTTGCGGGAATAGTAAACGTAGCAAGAGGAAATTGATTATCTCCAATAACCTTTACAACATAATCTGCATCCACCGGCTCCGTCACTGCCTCAGTATACTCAAAGGAAGACACACGGATTGTATCAGTCAACTCTGTAGCAGTTGCCTCACTGTCTCCGCCACTGCCCTCTGCGGTACCGGTAACATGGAACCGGTCCATACCAAAGACCTCACGCAGATTCTTTGTAATATTCATAGCACCTGCTTTTTCATACTTAGTGGTGCTGTCATGAGTATTCAGCATACTGCCGCCACGGTTAACATAATCTGCTATCATCTGGCAGGCATCATCATTCATATCCTCACCGCCAAAGTCTTCTGCAAATCCAAGTACAACCAAGCTGTAGTTCATTGCCATCCATTTATCTGCCGTGTAAGAAAGACGTCGGTATTTTCTGTATTCCTGCTTTGCCTTTACAACCTTATCCTTATACTTAATATAGGTGTTATATAAGGTTTTGTAGGTAAAGAAATTAGAATCCGTATCAAAGTTCTTTCCTGCATTATAGAACCATACCTTATAATAGTCCCCTGCCTCAGCAAATTCCTTGAAATGGTCTGACATAGTGATGCCAGACTTGCCATGCATTGCAATGAGCTCTGCCTTTAACGCTTCCTCTGCTGCAATGTAATTCGGGTCCTGCTCTGCTGCCTCTAATTCACCAAGCTTCTGCTGCATCAGCAGCTTATTTGCCTCAATCTCTTCGTCTGTCTGCTTCTGAACCTGTGCAACTAAATCCTCAAATTCATCTGCATACATAATATCAACATCAATATTGTAGTCACCATTCTCCCCAATCAGAGAATCCGCAAGATTAGACTCCCAATCCTCATCCTGTTTAACAGAATCAAATTTGACGATACCAAACTTGTGCTCATGGAGACCCATATCAATTCCCTGATATTCACTCCGTGTACTGATTGTATTACGTCCAACGGTACCATTGTTCAGAATATTGTATTCCGCACGGTACATGTTCAACTGGCATTCCGTACACAGATAGAGGGAATGTCCGTCATTCTCCGGTGTCTGATAGCTGGTATTATTCTTGATTGCTGTATTAAATGCATTCTTCACAGATTCTGTTCTTGGCATAATCTGAAGGATTTCAACCTCCTTCTTCTCTACGTCCTCATCTCTTTCATAATACGCATAACCAGTAACAGAAGAAACCAGACCAGTATCTACGTCCTTGGCAACCACCTTCCAGCTTATTATTCCATAGAAATCTTCCTCCATGTCATTGTACTGCAGGGTTACCGTAGACGGTGTAGCATTGCCATCTGCATCTGTTTTTTCACTATAGGTATATTCCTTTGTCTGTGCACACTCACCGGAACCGGAAATCGCCCCCTCTGAGAATACACCGTTTCCATCTACATCAATATAAAGCGATAATTCAAACTTGTCGCCATTTGATTCCGTTGCCGGCTTTGCATACGCTGTAATCTTAAAGCCATCCTCCACACTGTTGTAGGAATTTGGATTGCCCTCGGAATACTCCTTCGGTGAACTTGTCACTGTCAGGGAAGGACGTACTGCCGAAGAATTAATAACTGCCACAATACGGTCATTAATCTCTGTGTCAAACACCGTAAGTGCGGAACCCAAAGTATTACCATATTTCCGGTCTGCATTGCCTTCCTCTAAGGTCACTTCATTATTGACGGTATCAAGTCCCCATACAACATTACTGCCATCCTTTGAGTCATAAATGTAGTCTAACAACTTATACATCCAGGAATCCGGGTCAATTTCCCTCAAAGCCATCTGCTCCAGACGGCTTCCCTCTTTTTCCTTGGACTCCTCAAAGGCATCTTTTACCCTCTGCTCTACAATCACTGGCATGCCCTTACTGACATACTCTTTCAGTTCCTCATATTTGATATTATTAATATCATTTCCATTATACTCTGTAACCGTAGTCTGTTTCTTACCACCAATGTAAATGGTGCCATATGCATCATCTGTTGTCTGACCCGGCGTATTCTTCACCTTTTCACCCATATTTGAATTATAAGTAGGAGCCGTCATAAGAGTAACTAACTGACCCGTATGGGTAAACATGTCAAAGGAGGTCAGTACCTCCAATGCATTCTCACCGGTTATCCATCCTAAAAGCTGCTTATTTATGCCCGGTGTCAATGCACTTGTATCACCACCGATGTACACCAAATCATAGGTTTCCAATACCACATCCTTTTTGGAGATAAACTCACTGGTGGACATCTGGTCAACCTGAATCTGGTTATAGGACAAACCAGTAGCATAGGCTATCTTCGCCCGTGATAAATCAAAATCATAATATTCTGTACCATCTTCCACTTCATCCTTTGTCACTCCGGACATTACCTCAGACGGACTTGTATAATAATTTCCCTGTACACCAGAACTGTATTGGATACCATTTCCATTACTCCGGCTCTCTGCCAGCTCCGTATCAATCGGATAACATGGCTGTAGCTCCAGAACCCGGAACACCTTACCATTGGAACCGTTGCTTCCGCTTCCCCGGTAGTCTCCGGCATTAATGATATCTGCAATTGTCTTTGCACCATCCGTTCCGGCTTCTCCTGCATCATTCAATGATGTAAAGAAACCATAAGATGTGGCAAGTACATGAGAATATCTGGATACTCCCTTATTGGTTACCAGCAGTTCCATTAACTTTAAGTAGTTATTATTCGCTGATACACTGGAAGAACCACTGTCACCACCTGAGCTGCTGCTCCTGTAATCATAAAAAATGTATTTACCGCTTTCGGACAATGTCTTTAATGCAGAATATACAGAAGCGTCAACCGACTCGTTCATTATGTTGTTTTCCAAAAGAACAAAATCATAACCTGCCACCTCAGCTGCTGTCAGATTGTTCGGAGTCCGGAAGGTATAATCCCATTTGCTCGGTTTTTCATTTCCATAATATGCTGTAGAAATCAAGGATTTCTCATCCCCCGATTTCATCTTATCATACATGGAGCCGGCCTCACTCTGATTGGAGGTAACTACCAGCACTTTACCGCTGGCGGCATTCAGATTCGTATTATATTTTACATAGTAAGAACCATTTCTCTTAAAGAAATTCTCTGCACTGATACCCTGTTCCCATGCAAAGGTCTTAAAACGGATATGATTATTAGAAATAACATTAATCAAATCACTATATTTCGCATTTGTTACAACATTTCCGTTATTATTCTTGGTCACATAATCAATAATAACCGGTTTGTTCTTTCCTAAAGAATATGTATGAAGATAATTATATACATCCTCACTCATATTTCCATCATAAGCCGTGTAACTAGGACCGCTGATATAAATTAAATCTGCATTGTCCAGTATCTCACGAATAGAGGATGCCTCCCCTGTAATATTGGAATTAAGATTTTCATCCAAATTTGTGCTTCCTGTGACCTTAATGGTATCCAGCTTAATTTTACCGCTCTTCATGACACCCTTCGGGTCTGTTTCACTGTTGGCATCAATAACATACTTCTTAAAGGAGCCGCTTGCTATATAGCTGCCCAAATCCGAAGCGGATGCAGAAGACGGAATAATCTCAACAATGTTGAAATTCTCTGCATCTGTACTCTTATTGGAATTTTCAATAATCAGGTCAATATTACTCGTGTAATCAGCTTCAAGTGTTGCTCCCCGCCTTGTTAAATCAGAACTTATCTTATCTCTTTTTCCTGAGGTAGCAATAGAATAAGAAATTATAGAGGCTGATATAACCGCAACTGCCAAAAATGATACGATTGCAATAATTTTTTTCTTTGACATTTTTCTTCTCCCTTTCTTTCTTCATTCTATTACGGTGTTGTACCACCGCTGCTACCGGTTCCTGCTTTTTTATAGGTATTTTGCGGACGCACCGTTAACACCTGTGAATTTCTGAAATTAATAGTGTCCGCCGAATTAAACTTATATCCATTTATTTCGAATAAGGCATCTGCCAATAATGCATTTCCTTCTGCATCCGCCGACAGATAAAAATCAGTTAAGTTCTTTGTCAGACGCCCTGTTTCACCGGATAACGTATCTACATTATATCTTGCCTTATTAAATCTTTCTGTTGTATACTTGCCTAAGTCGGTATCTTCCGATGAACGATACATATATACTTTGCCGCCATCCGCAGTATAATTAAAACGGTAAATCACATTACACAGGTTTTCATACGGGGTTCCGTCTGTATTTGTCCCAGAAACCGTATATTCCGCATAAATATATGCCGGCTGTATATACACATATGTCTCTTTTCCGCTTACTTCCTGTTTTAACACCCGGAAGGAACGGACATCAACAGGAGGCGATTCCAAATCCCCGGATAAGGGATAGAATGTATCCTTTTTCTCTCCCAACAACTGATAGGTATCCATATTAATGATGACCTTTCGCTCATCTGTCGCTGTAGCCGGTTTCACATAGTTCCCATAGTTATCTGACACCAGTCTAAAATCAATCTTCCCCTTTTTATCCTTGGTCAAGGTATCAATTGCCGCCGGACTAAGAGATTCTGTCCGGCTTCCACTTGTCTTCTCCAATAGATATGGACTATCACTGTAAGGAATCACACAAATGTAATTCGCCTGCATCAGGCTGTCAGCTATATTGGTCATAACCTCATTGGCTTCCTCCTGCACCCTCAGGTTCTGCTTTGTCTTTTTCTCTGCTGCTGACGTTGAACTCATAAACTGGGTAACCATCAACATAACAATCGAGAGCAGCGCCATACTGATTAAAAGTTCAATAAGCGTGAAGCCTCTGTTTTTATTCATTTGTCTGTGCATTGGCTTCACCTCCCTACTTCACATAATGGTTGCCCGTATCTGCATCCAGATACACTGTAGCTACCACTTTGTTATTATACACAATCTCATAGGTACCTGCCCCATAACGGACAGAACCGTTTGATTTGTTAAACTCTATTATCATATTTTTTGAAGTGTCCAGACCTGCAATGCTACAGCTTTGCTTATCTGTAGATGTATAATTTATCGTAATAATATTCGGAAGCGTAGTCTCAACGGTATCCGCCGTCTTTTCCACAAATGTGGTTCCGTTATCATATCCGAGTATCAGGGAATAGGAGCCCGCCTTGGCAAAGGTTCCATCCGCAAAAGTAACATCACTGTCATTATACTGTATCTTCATACAAAGCGGCGAATTCTTCGCCTCTGACAAAGCTCTCGTCTTCACCAGCAGACTTCCCATCTGGTTGCTCAGGGTTGTGGCTGCGGCATTGCACTTTGCCTGTTTGATAATTCCAATTGTCACAAAAGACATTCCTGATACTATTACTATAATTGCAATGACTATAATCATTTCAATTAAGGTGTATCCATGATTTTTCTTCATACCATCACCGCCTAATCTACATTCTTTTTCCAGTTGCGGAAGGAAAGAATATCTTCAAACTGGACAGCACTTATACTCTTCATAGATTCTACCGGAGTATCACCGGATTCCTCCGGAGCAACATACTGGGATTCAAACAAACGGAAAATATCGCATACAAAACCAAAATTCTTAGTCTTGCTCTCTCCACGGGAAGCATCACACTCACGGAGAACCGTCTTAACAACCTCCTCATTGGCAAGAAAACTCATTGTGTTCTTACCGTTAATTTTATCAAAGTTGTCAACGATAATCTTACCACCCGTTACAATTAATCCCTCAAACTCATTTACATCATCTGTAAAAGTAACATCACCCTTTGCAATAACAACACCTCGTACTTTTCCTCCCTTAAATGCTGTCGTATAGGTTCCGCTACTTGAACCAATCTTAAAGGTCTGTGCTCCAATTTCCACATCTCCATCCGAAATCCACACACCATAACCACATTCCAGCGCACAGTATTTGCTGTTTGCAGAATTTACAAGACTGTAATCAAAGTAATGATTAATCGGCGTTATCACTTCTTCTTTCAGAGTATGGGCTTCTGTCACAAAATCACCACTTGTACTGGAATTGGTAAGAAGCCACTTCATTTCCTTGTACTGGTCCTGTAATTTTGCTGAGACATTAGCTGCCAATACAGAGCTTTGACCTCCAACACCTAACTGCTGGCTGCCATTATTTCCTTCCTGAATAGCAGAGTTAATATTTGCAACTGCCTGAAGCAGCGGTTGTTTGTTATGACTGCTTGCAACAATGGTAAAGGTATCATCTACCTTTGTGGTAATTGCAGAATTTGTGTATATATTTTTGTATGCATCCTCTTCCGTTTCTTCACTTACCTTCAGCATCTCAACCTGAAAATAATCATAATCGGTGATATTCACCAGACCGTATGCCTCACCGGTTGTCAGTCCATCCTCCTCCGTCTTTGTAGATTCATCAAAGAGTGCGGCATAATCCGCAATAAACTGATTCATAACATCACTGTTTTTCAAGTCTGATTTTGAGAAATCCAGGAAGTAATATGGTTTACCTGAAATAACAGTCTTTATAACCGGTATCTGGTCAAAGTTCGACCAGATTCCCTTATATGCATCAATCTGCCGCAAGCGCTCCGGCAGGCTTAAGTAAAGTCCATCCTCCTCATCATGTACCGACCAGCTAGGGATATACGCAAGCTGGTTACTCTTGACGGAAATTGCTTCACCGGTACGGTAATCCTGTATTGCCGTTCCTGTCTTATTATCCTTCGTAGTATAATTATCGGTTGCCTCATCATTCTTCGTAGTCGTTGTCGGATAAGAGTAGGACTCGCTTTTCACCTCATCGGTCATTGCCTGTGTTACTTCACCATTTTTAACCGTATAGCTCACCGTCTCTGTAGTATTCGATTCCTTTGTATCCTTTGACACCTCAATATAAGACTGTCCTGCCACATACAATGCACTGACCAGTGAAAAATCAAGTGTAGTATTCTCACCATTTAAGATAATTGCACTACTGTTATAATGTGCCTGACCCTCTATTCCCTGTCCGTCTGTAATTCCCTCGTCTGTATTCTTGGTAAATCTTCGGGTTCCCTTTTGTATAGAGGCGTTGGTATATGTACGGTTATCTGTGGATGCATAATTGTATCCATAATACTGCCCATTTAACAAGACACTGGAAGAATTCGCATTCACTTCTAAGTCATCATATATATACGCCCGGGCTTTCATATTGAGAGAAGCACCCTTTAATCTTGTTCCCTCTGTGTTCTGCTTTAAGGCATAGCCATCCAGAACAATTCCGTCTGCCCATATATCCGCATAGTCCACTGAGGAATTCGCTATATTGGAAATCGTAATGTCTGCACAGTTCAGCGCAGCAATCGTGCCCGGAACAATAATCCGGTCAGAAGCCATCACCACAGTTGCACCATCCACATATAAACCGGAATACATACTCTTTGTGTTGACACCATTACAGTCTTCCAGTTCATCATCCGTATAAGAATTAACCTTCTGAATCTGTTTCTTTTCCACTGTTGTGGCTACATCATTCACAGTCTTAAGCTCTTCCGGGTCCTCGTTATAGCTCTTATTATAAAAATCTGAAGCTGCATACACATTACCGGTAATATTTACCTTGTTACCCAGCGCAGATTTGCCTTCTTTGCCGGTGATTTCAATTCCCATATCACTAATCATAGAGAAGCCATATAAATCACTTAAATCTGAAGAAATTGTATTAAAGTTAACATCAAACTCTGGCTTTCCAATCACCAAATCCGTTGTAATAGACTGGATAAAAGTATCAGCTACACCAACAGTCTTTCCACTGGCTTCTGAGTCCTTTCTGGACCGGGCATTCACCGTACTGTATTTTGCCTCCCTCTTCAACACAAGATTGCAGATTGTCACATTATCCATATTACTTATATCAAGATTGCCAACTGAGAGCTGAATACCCTCCTGCCCATCTGTTGTTGAAGCATCATATGGATAACTCAAAAACTCACGGAGACGTTTATCTAGATTATTCAAATTCTTATATCTCTCATCATTTTTAACCAGATGCATATAGGTTTCCTTCATCATGTTGTTTGCCTGGTCGTTATCCATTGTAACATAAGACTTTGTCTTGGTATCGTAATAAACCATAACCTCCAGAGTCTCATCATACGCCTGGTTCAGCAGCTGCATGGAGTCGCCACCCACACCGGCATAAATCTCATCCATCGCCTGCTCCAGATAATAAAAATTATCCCTGGCATTAATGTCATATGCTTTCAGGCGGTAGCACAACGCCACAGCAACCAGAATCGCTGCCACCAAAACTGCAAGGAAGGAAACGGTTGCAACAACCATTATGAAACTATTACCCTGATTCTTTAGCTTTCTCTTTTTTTTCTTCATCAAGTCTCATTACCTCCCTTCGTTCCCTGAAGTATTGGCAGGTCTACGCTGGTATCAATTGCACCTTCAGAATCCTCCTTAAGCCATATCTTTACCTGATAGAGACTTCTGTTCTCCTCTGTTGCTGTATTCATGGAGCCGACTTCTGCATCTTTTCCGCTTCCGGAAACCAGTGCCACAACACTCTTTCTTTCGCTTGCCGTCAATCCCTCGTTCAGCTTATCTATGAACAATTCCAGCTTACTGTCCACCGCCTCGCTCGCACCATTATTTTTCTCATCCTCTGTTATTTCCGATTGGGTTTTATACCAGAAATTTCCGATGGATGATTTTTCATTAAGCTTTGTGTTTCCCGCCTGGTCCAAATTATCTCCAATATTGTGATAGACATGAATATTGGTTAAATCCGCTGTCCCGGTAGACTTCTGGGCCGCAGCCATATGAATTTTGACATATTCTCTGTCTCCGCCATTATATGTAGTGTCATTGTATAAAATTCTTCCTGTATCACCCACATCAAGCTTGTTGTCTGTATCATTTGCAATTGTATTTACAATATTTTCCGAATATTGTTTTGCAATCTCTACCAGAAAAATATTGACATCCGTTTTATCCTCCAGCCCGCTGGTATCCACCATGACATAATCGTCTGCAGAATAATCCGTATTATAGTAGCATGGATTATACATCAGATAAATGTTAGGTAATCCCGAATCAAAGGTTTTTGCATAAGGAACATACTGGATATGATTATCCGTCCCCAGCATTGCATTGTCATCAATATAATCCAGTAGACATTTAACCGTATAACCCTTCGTCTCACTTCCGGACACCTCAATTGTTGTCAGTCTGGAAGCGGTATCGCCTGCGAACAGGTCAACGCCGGTACCCTCAATCTGCTGACGGTATCCCGTTTCATCTGTTTCCTTTAACACCTGAAGCTTTTTCGTCTTAAAGGATTTGGCGGCAGCTGAATCATAATTCAAGATTGTTCCATCAATTAACGCAACCTTATTATAATCAATATCCTCAACGATACCTAATGCTAAATTATTCGGGTCCAAAAAATCAGCATCATTCACCTTTTTATCCACATAATATCCGTTATCAACCTCTACTCTGTAGGAATAGGTCGTTTTCCGGGTACCTATCTGGGTTTTTCCGGTGATGGCAAACTCAGTCTGCTTAACAACCTCTGTACTTCCCTTTATCGTATGATTTGTAATCACAGGAGCTTCTGCATGAAAGGTTCCCGCCGTTGTACCATGCTTAATATAGTATTCTTCATCCTGAATATCATCAATGGGTACGGATTTAATATGTTCCATTAAATTCTCCGCAAACTCATTACGGTACTGCAGCTCTTTTGAAGTCGTAGAACCCTTAAGCGATGATATAATCCCCGAAACGATGGGTATCATCAATAACGCAAAGATTGCAAGTGATATTAAAATTTCAACCATACTAAAACCAGTATTTTTTTTCTTTGTCATGGAACAATCACTCCAATCTATTTATATACCTTAACTGAACCTGACTTACTTGCAATATCCACACGAGGAGATACACTGTCATCTCCACTCACCTTTACATAAACCGGAAGGCTTGTAGTGTTACGAATCGTTACGCGGATTCCAACCTCATCATCATCATTCTTTCTTGCAGAAGACTGCAGTAAAACCTTAATATCTTCAGCTGAGGTTACTTCAGCCTCATAAGAGGTGGAATCATCAAGCGTATATTTACAATAATTTTTTCCGTCCTTCTCGTAAAAATCAAATGTCAGAGTAGATACACTGTTATCGGCATTTGAAATTACGCTTGCCTCTTTGCCTGTGCCGTTCTGTCCCACAATTTTTGCCGAAACATCACTGGTTGCAGAGTTCAACATCGCATAGAAATCATAATTATTCTCCAATGCTGCGCCATCATTCTCATCATATTTATTCAGGCTGTTGTCACTATCAGAACCTCCAACCTGAACATCTGTATCAAAGATATTATCTACACCAATCTCCACTTCATTCAAATCAATCTGACGCTCCGGTCTTTCCGAACTCTCAATAGAATAGCAGTAAAGATCCAGTGCACCGGTATATACATTATTTTCTCCGTCAAACTTTACTTCCAGTGTATTAATTGTCATACGGTCCTGATATCCGGCAACATAATTCATAACATCCTTCAAAGAATCATAACTGCCATAAAAATCAATTGGAAAGGCTGCACGGAAACACTTATATGCGGCATCATCACCTGCAATTGTATCCTCTGTCAACGCATCTCCAGTTGCTGCCTCAGTAGTAGTAGTTGCCTCCGTGGTAGCCGCTGTAGTAGCTCCTGCCTCGGTAGAAGCTGCCTCCGTACTTGCCGCCGTATCCGTACCAGTGGTAGCAAGAGATGCGTCACCGCCGCCCTGTCCTAATGTATAGAACTGCTCTTTCTGTCCCATTTCTAAGGCCTGCAACGCAAAATCATTATCTGTTTTTATCCCATCCAAAAACATGATAGTAATTTCCTGATTCATATCTGCCGGAAATGCATCTAACAAATCCTCAAAATCTGAATTGTATTTCTCTGTATCTGCAATATACTGTTCTCTGTTTGCCTGCTTCTGGTTCAACTCTGCCAGCCTTGCCTGCAACTGTGTAATTTCTGTATTTATTGTCTGTACTTCCTCATAATTAGGTTTTGCAACATACATAAACACAAGTACAACAGCCGCCACACCAACCAAGATAAGTAATGCCATTTTTTCTGAATCTTTTAATTTCATTGCAATCCCCTCCTATTCTGCACTGGTTTCTTCAAGCACTGCGTCAGCACCAGCTTCTTCTTCCGTGTCATCCTCTACCATGGAAACAAATCTGGCTGTGATATTAAACTCATAAGTGGTATCCACTCTCTCAGCTTCTTCACCTTCTCTTACCTCTACCTGACTCTCTGTTTCCGTAACGTCTACCAAGAAGGCATCCTCAATACAGGCAATCTTTTTCAACTGGATGATAAACTTACCAATTTCATCATAATCTCTTGTCACACCGCTCAGCTCTACACCCTCATCACTTGAGGAATATGTATTAATTGCCATGTTCTTCGGCATATTCTTTTCCAGCTCATCAAAGAATATTGTTATATTTTCATTCAGACTGCGGGTCTGGTTATACATATTCTTCATGTCATCATATTTTGCTTTTGCGGCATCATAATCACTGACAATCTGGTCAATATCCGCAATCGCTGCAATCTGGGCATTCAGGCTGTCACGCTTGGAAGTTGCATTGTTCTTCATCACAATGGTTACCCCTGCCATAACTGCCGCAATCACAACTCCACCAACTAAAACCCCTGTACCAATCTTCATATAATCGGCATTACCTGAGCTCTTTGTCTTCACCTCTGTCGGAACAAAGCCCATCGGTGCAAAAGCCGCTCCGATTGGAGCAATCAGATAAACCGGATTATAGATTTTCAAATCAATCTTCGGGTCAAACTTGATATTGTACAAGCTATCCATAATTCTGGTCTGGATATTTAACTGAATCTTAAACAACCCATCAATACCACGAATCAGCGCACCGTCACCAACCAAAAATACATCATCTATCGGTTTGTCTGGATTCTTTGTTACATAATAATCAATGACACGTCCAATATTGTTAATCAGATACCGGAATGCCCCTGTTGCCGCATTATCATCAAAATCAACGGTTATCAATCTCTCATTCTGTAAAAGGGTCATTGCAGTTGTAGCATCGACGCCTTTTTCATCCATAACCTCTGTTACCACAGCATTGGTTCCGTAAGGTACGGTTCTCTGCAATAACAGGGTGTCACCCTTAACAATATTAAGTATTGTAGATTCACTGCCCAGCTGGATAACCATGGTAGTCATTGTGGCACTGGTCTGTGTCTTAATCAACTGAAGCATTGCATTACCAACATAATCAATTGACTGGACATTCATTCCCAGTATACTTCCCAATTCATAATAGCTCTTAACCATTGCAATTGGGGCAGCCACTACCATAAGCTTCAGCTGCTTTGTCTTATCTTCATTCACTACATGTTCAAGGATAGAATGAGAAACAACGTAATCTTCTATATTAACCGGGAAATATTCAGATGCATTGGCATCTACAATTCCCTTTACCTTGTTCTCTTTCACTTCCGGAATCAGCACTTCACGGTTTACCACCTTAGAAGATGCCAAGATGAATATTACATTCTTATTCGTGATTCCGTTTGCATCTAACTGCTCCCGGATTACAGATGCAATCCGTTCCACATCCCTGAGTGCGCCATCCTCATATGCATCCTCAGGTGTCTCAAAAATTAATGCATTATGTACATTTGTCTGTTTCTTTATTGAAGGTGATACCTCAATAATTGTAATACTTTCGTTTGTTATCTCTACTGTCAAGACTTTATTACTTTTCGCCATGTCGTAGCCTCCCTCGCTAATCAGAAGTTATTTTAAACAGGGTACAACCCTAACATATTCAGATACCAGCTCACAAGCTGTTCACCGCATATCATTGTTATATATACGCCCAAAGATAAATACGGGCCGAGAGCCAGTTTTGTACCGCTCCCCTTAATCTTCATCCGGATTAAATGTATAACTGACCCTGAAATACATCCAATTCCCAATGCTATAAAATTAAGTTTCCAGCCTAATAGTAAGCCAGTTGCCGCCATTAATTTGATGTCACCGTCCCCTATTACCGAGTCAACCTCATCCTCCGGATACCGTTTGCGAAGCACCGGCGTTCCAATCCGGTCAACTATGAATAAAAAACCGCTGACTGCAAAAAGACCAATTAAATATTCTAACCAATTAGAAAAATCTGCAAATAAATGAATCAGTCCACATAAAAAAATAAGAATATTATACTCAAAAGGAATATATTGCGTACACCAATCCACCACACTCAGGGAAAACAAAGCGGATATCGTAATTATCCACAAAATACTGTCTACACCGGTACTATTCGACCAAAAAATTCCCGTCAACAGCAAAACATTTACTATTATATAGATAACCACGTTTTTATGCATTAATATCTTCGCACACGGACATTTTCCTTTTAATTTTAAATAGGAAATTATCATCCACTCGTTCAAATTCTCTCCATGTGTGAAAACGCATTTTTTATGTCCATAACAATTATCACGCCACGAACAATTATCACATATTCCTTCTTCTACCTGTTTGATAAAACAGGATAAAGGAATCGCAACCTGCCCTAAAAGGCAGGTTATGATTCCGATAATCAAATTCGTAATGTTTACATTTTGCATAGTGTTTATTAAACATCAAAGCATTACGGTGCACAGGTATTTTCATCATCCGTTAAGCATTTTGATGCTGTCGGATAAAGCATGTGCTGACTAACGCTCTCACGAACACTAACATTATTTCCATCAATTTCTACTTCAAATGTAGCACCATTATAAGGTGTTCCTGCTAAACACTTCTTTGACTTTACTGATGGAGCTGTGCCGCCTACTGTATCTGACACTAACTGACCAAAAACAGAACCTGTGGTGTATAAGGTTGCAATAGGAGTCCATGTTCCTGAGCCCATAACAGATGCTGCCTCATCATAACCGGTCTCATTTGCAAGAGCAGTCTGTACTGCAGTTGCAATTGTGTTAGCAGTCTGAATATCTGTTGAAATTCTAGACTTATTGATGTACTTGATAAGTGCTGGTGCAAGAGCACCTGCTAAGATAGCCATAATCGCAATAACGATAATCAGCTCGACCATTGAAAAACCTTTGTTCTTTTTCATAGTAATCTCTCCTTTACTTATAAAATATTTTTTATTAAAACTACCATGGTCACCGGTAGATTTAATCATAACACCTCACAATGCCAGCTTAACATATCCTGACGCATTGCTCATAGTTGTTACATATTGTCAATTCCTTCATACATACTAAGAATCGGACCATATACAGCAGCCACAATCATACCTACAATACCTGCCATCAGCACCATAGTAAGGGGCTCCATTGCCTGGGTCAGGGATTCTGTTGCAAGGTCTACCTCTCTGTCATACAAATCCGCAACCTTCTCCATCATATCCTCAATATTACCGGTCTCTTCGCCAATCTTAACCATCTGTACCAGCATGGTTGGAAATACCTCCATGTCCTTAAGAGGCTTTGAAAGCGGAAGACCCTTGGCAACCTGTGCCTTGGCATTCATAAGACCATCCCGGAAAATCTTGTTGCTCATCATCTTGGCAACCTGTTCGATAGCGTCCAGCATCGGTATACCGGCTGCCATCAGCGTACTCAGGGTTCTGGCAAACTGTGCGGAATTACTCTTGATTACCAGATTGCTGAATATCGGTGCATTAATCCCAAGCTTTGCCGAAAACATCTGACCACTCGGTGTTGCCAGCGCAAACTTAATCACAACAATAATTGCAACAATACAAGGTACCAGAATATACCATCTATGTATAATAAAATCACTTCCTGCCATCATCATACGGGTTGCCAGCGGCAGTTCGGTTCCCATATCCGCAAACATACTGACAAAGTTCGGAATAACCGCAATCATTACAACGACAATAACCAACACCGCTACTATCATTACGATAATCGGATAGGTGAGGGCTCCCTTAATCTTACCCTTCAACGCATCATCCTTCTCAAAATGAACTGATAGCCGTTCAAAGGAAACCTCCATGCTACCGGAGGATTCACCGGCAGCAACCATGTTAATCATAATTGGTGGAAATACATCCGGATTCAGCCGCATGGCGTCTGATAAATTACCACCTTTTTCAACGTATATCTTGGCTTCCACAACCGCCTGCTTCAATGTCTTATTGTCCATCTGTTCAGAAAGCATATCCAATGCCGTAATTACCGTAACACCTGCATTCAATATACTGACCATCTGTTTACACAGAATTGACAAATCACGGCTCTTTACCTTCTTCTTGCCAAGTGTAAAGCCTGCTCTCGCTTCTCCCGCATCCTTTATCTCTGTAACGGATAAACCTTCACTCTTCAGCTTCTCCTGGGCTTTCTCACGGTCACCAGCATCTATCGTGCCTTTTTTCGGCTTGCCATTCTTATCAATAGCCTTATAATTAAACTGTGCCATACAACTCCTCCACCATTCATCCTCTGTCCAAATTCTGCATTATCTCCTACTACTTTATGTATAACAATAACGAACAAAATATGAACAAATTATTAACTTTCTATTTTATAATCATGATATTACTCTATTTTCGTCAAAATTGCAATAATAAATTAACATAAATTGAGATTTTTATCAAATTTGTACAAGAATCTACATTTTTTTCTTCAAAGCAGCCTGGTCCTGGGCATAAATTAGTGCATTTTCACGACTAATAGCTCCCTCTCTGTACAATTCATACAAATGGTCATCCAGGGTAATCATTCCCATCTGACGGCTGGTCTGGATTGTGGACTGAATCTGATGAGTCTTCGCTTCACGAATCAGGCTCCGGATTGCAGGGCTGCCAAACATAACCTCAAAGGCTGCCACTCGTCCTCTTCCATCCTCCGCCGGCACCAAAGCCTGGGAGATAACGCCTTCCAAAATCATTGCCAGCTGCACACGGGTCTGTTGCTGCTGGTGTGTCGGGAACACGTCAATAATACGGTCAATGGTATTGGCAGCTCCGATGGTATGCAGTGTGGAGAATACCAGATGTCCGGTCTCTGCCGCAGTTATGGCTGTAGAAATCGTTTCCAGGTCACGCATCTCACCAAGAAGAATAATATCCGGGTCTTCACGAAGTGCCGCACGGAGCGCATTGCCATAGCTCAATGTATCCATTCCAACCTCACGCTGGTTTACCACGGATTTCTTATGGTGATGCACATACTCAATCGGGTCCTCCAGTGTGATAATGTGGTCTGTCAAATTCTCATTTGCCTTGTTAATAATGGAAGCAAGAGTAGTGGACTTACCGGAACCGGTAGGACCTGTAACCAGTACAAGACCACGCTTCTTCTTATACAATTCCACAACCTCTGTCGGGATTCCCAGCTGGTCCGGTCTTGGAATTACCGTCTCAACCCGGCGGTATGCCGCCGCCATATTTCCTCTGTCCATAAATACATTCACACGGAAACGCCCGGTCTCATCGGAGTCAAAAGAAAAATCCACTTCTCCGCGTTCCTTTAATATCTGCTTGTGGCGTTCATGCATCGTCGCCCCAATCATCTCTGCCGCATCCATTGGTTCCAGCGGCGGACACTCTACCTCAATCAGCTTTCCATTAATCCTGAGCTTCGGTGGAATACCTACCGCAATATGTACGTCGGACGCCTTCTGCTCCACCGAAAATGTCAATAACTCTTTGATGTCAATCATGTTTCTTCCCCTTTCACTCTCCATATATTCATAGCATTTCTACTATATATAATGCCGGTTTTCACCTTTGCAAACCATAATATTCTTAATACTCGTCTCCTGCCTCATATACAATCTTACGCATCTCAGACATAGAAGTAATACCGCTTAGCACATGCTTGCTTACACTAAGCTTCAGTGTAGACATACCCTCATTCAACGCCTGCTCTTCAATCTCATTTGCCGGAGCATTTCTGGCAATAACCTGCTGCAGGCTTCTGGAAACCGGCATCATCTCATACACACCGATTCGTCCTGAATATCCGGTATCATTACAGATAGGACATCCATTCGGCTCATAAATAACCACATCCTCTTCTGAATCTCCCACACCAAGCAGTCTCTTTTCATAATCTTCCGCATATCTCGGCTGCTTACAGGTACAAAGCCTTCTTACAAGACGCTGTGCGATGACACCCACCAGCGCATCACCTGCCGTATACGGCTCAATACCCATATCAATCAGACGGGTTACCGTAGAAGCTGCTGAATTCGTATGCAGTGTGGACACAACCAGATGTCCTGTGATAGCCGCCTTAACCGCAATATCCGCTGTCTCCTGGTCACGAATCTCACCAATCATAATAATGTCCGGGTCCTGTCGCAGGATAGAACGCAATGCAGCCGCAAAGGTCATCTCTGCCTTTTCATTTACCTGACACTGGTTAATTCCATCAATATTCGCCTCCACCGGGTCTTCAACAGTGATAATATTAACATCCTCTGTATTCAGCTCACTGAGCGCCGTGTAAAGGGTTGTAGATTTACCGGAACCGGTAGGTCCCGTTACAAGAATGATTCCGTGCGGATTGCTCAGGATACCATCGAATACCTTCTCCTCCTCCGGTGTAAAACCAAGTCCGGATTTTGGTCTTGTCAAGCCATCCTTGGAGGTAAGACGCATAACCGTCTTCTCACCGTATACAGTAGGAAGCATAGATACACGGATATCAAACTCCTTCCGGTCTACCATAATAGAGATACGACCGTCCTGAGGCTTACGCTTTTCTGAAATATCCATTCCGCCCATAATCTTAAGACGGGCACAAATACCAGACAACAAGGAATAATCATAGGACATGACCTGCTTTAACACACCGTCAATACGGTATCTTACCCGGACAGAAGTTTCCAATGGCTCAATATGGATATCGGAAGCTCTCTGCCTTACACCGCCCTCCAATATCTGCTTAACCAGCAATACAATCGGAGAATTCTCGATGTCTGCATTTACCTCATCCTCCTCTGCCTGGGACAGCATATCCTGCTCCCGCTCCTTCCGGTACGCCTCTGCCGCCTCCATCGCCTGATGGTTACCATAATACTTACCAATTGTGGACTGGATGTCATCCTCCATGGCAAGCAGCGCCTCAATCTGACAGCCTGTGACAATGGATATATCATCAATGGCAATAATATCCATCGGGTCTGCCATGGCAACTCTCAGCACATTCGGATTGTTTTCGTCAAATCCAAGAGGGATAACATTATATTTCATAACGATATCTTCGGATATCAAGGATAATACCTCGTCATCAAATTTGCAGCCCTTCAGGTCTATGTACTCAACCCCCAGCTGCTGGGTCAGCACTGCAATCAGCAATTCCTGGCTGATGAAGCCCTCGTCCAGAAGAGTCTTTCCAAGCTTCTGACCCTTTTCCTTCTGTAATGCTAATGCCTCCTGCAATTGCTCTTCGGTGATTGCACCTGCTGCAACAAGCAAATCACCCATTCTGATTTTCTTTCTTCCTACTCCAATACGCATATGCAAATCCTCTCATAAGTTTAATTGTTAATATTGTACCACATTACCAAAAAAAAAGAAACCTTTTATATAATTTTGTTTATTTGCACAAAAACCTTTGTGGAAAAGCACTTTTACCCTTTTCCCACATAAAATAATGAAAAGCCCTTTAAGGTGACTCCTATGCAGACATTCAAGCAACCTCTCTCCAGGGAATCCGAATTATATTATTTGAAAAGAAGCAAAGACGGAGACTTAGAGGCAAGAAACATTCTGGTGGAATATAATTTAAGGCTGGTTGCCCATATCGTGAAAAAATACAATAATTTTGAAAGGGACACGGATGATTTGATTTCCATCGGCACCATCGGACTCATCAAAGCCATCAACACCTATGATATGGAAAAGGGCAGCCGCCTGGTCACCTATGCATCACGCTGTATCGAAAACGAACTGCTGATGATGCTCCGTCAGGAACGAAAATGCTCGAAGGAATTTTCCCTGTACGAACCCATCGGCACAGACAAAGAGGGAAATGAAATCAACCTCCTGGACATTGTGGAATATGACGAAAAGGACATTGCCGAACATATTATATTAGAGGATAATATAAAGCATCTGTATCTAGCCATAAAGCAGCAGCTAGAGCCCCGGGAATTTCAGGTCATTATGCTGCGGTACGGCTTATTCGGCAGCGAAGCGCTTACCCAGAGAGAGGTAGCAGACCATCTGTCTATTTCCCGTTCCTATGTGTCCAGAATTGAAAAAAAAGCATTATCCAAGCTTCGCAAATCATTTGACGTCTTTCCGGCGTAAAATCAGTCCCGGCTCTAAAGCCATTTCAAAATCCACCAGCAAGTGCTCCTTTGGGTGAGGAGCACTTTCAACCCTCTCTCCCTTCTCATTCCGGATTTCCTTCACTGTCAGCTCCCGGTTGCTTCCGTCAAACAGCATCGCCTCGACCTGTTCCCCTTCACAGAATTTGTTCCGCTGTATAAAGTGTGCGTATCCGTTTTCATCCACCGATTCAATCCTGCCGATATAGACATAATCCTTCACATACTCATTGTTATCGTAAACCTGGGAATCCGAATCCGTTTTTCCAAAGTAAAATCCAGTGGTAAACTGCCGGTATGTGCATTTGCCAATCTCTTCTCTGTAATAGGAAAGATTGCTCTTATACAGTTCAGGGCTTTTTTTATAGTCATCTATGGCTTTCCGGTAGGTTCTTGCCACCGTCGCCACATACAAAGCCGTCTTCATCCTGCCCTCAATCTTAAAGCTGTCGATTCCTGCCTCCATCAGCTCCGGAATATGCTCTACCATGCAGAGGTCTTTTGAGTTGAAAATATAGGTTCCTCTGTCATCCTCCTCCACAGGAAAATATTCCCCCGGACGCTTCTCCTCCACCACACTGTATTTCCACCGGCAGGGATGGGTACAGGCTCCCTGGTTTGCGTCCCTTCCCGTCAGAAAATGGCTTAACAGGCATCTGCCGGAATAGGAGATACACATGGCGCCATGGACAAAGCTCTCAATCTCCATATCCTCCGGAATATGCTCTCTGATTTCCCTGATTTCTTTTAGGGAAAGCTCTCTGGCAGACACCACCCGGGATGCTCCCAGATTATACCAGAACTGAAAAATCCCATAATTGGTATTATTTGCCTGGGTGCTGACATGCCGCTCCACATCCGGAAGAATTTCCTTTGCCAGCATAAAAATTGCCGGGTCTGAAATAATCAGGGCGTCTATCCCCACCGGCTTTAGCTGTTCAAAGTAGGCTCTGATTCCTTCCAAATCATCATTGTGGGCAAATATATTTGCTGTCACATAAAGCTTTGTCCCATTTTCATGACAATAACAGACAGCCTCCTTCATCTCTTCAATTGTGAAATTATGTGCCTTCGCCCGGAGTCCAAAAGACTCTCCGCCGATATACACCGCATCTGCACCATAATCTACTGCAACCTTTAACACTTCCAGGCTTCCCGCCGGAATCAACAATTCTGTCTCTCTCATTTTATTCACCATTTCCTGTCCGGACAAATTTCCAAAAAAATATTCAGGTCCCGGCATTCTGCGTCTTAACCGACAGGGCAATGCCGTCTCCCAGTGGAATAATCGATGTTTCCAGCAGCGGATGCGTCTTGAGGGTATACAAATACTCCCTCATGCGTCCGTGAATGGTTCGATTACGTCGATTCACCACATATTTGGAATCCAACACTTCACCGTCCTGCAAAACATTGTCGGATATCAGCACTCCATCCTTTTCCAACAGCCGGATTACATCCGGAAGGAAATGAATATACTGTCCCTTTGCCGCATCCATAAAGATAAAATCATAGGTTCCTTCCATCTGCTTCAGAATATCCGCTGCATCTCCCTCCAGCAGCGTAATCCTATTCTCCACACCGGCACGCTTGAAATTCTCCTTCGCCTTAACAATCCGCGGTTCCCATTTCTCAATAGTGGTAATATGTCCTTCCGGCGGAAGAAACCGGCTCATATAAATTGCTGAATATCCCACAGCCGTTCCCACCTCCAGTACCCTTAAGGGCTTTTTCACCAGCAGCATGGTCTTTATCCATTCCTTTGTCTCCCTCCGGATAATCGGCACCTCATCTGCTCTGGCTTCCTCTTCAATTACTCCCACAATCCCCTTATCATCCTGGTTCATGGAATTGATAAAGGAGGTGACTCTCTCATCCACAATCATGTCGAACCCTCGCTTTGTAATCCACAAATTGTTTTGCAAATCTCATCCGGTGTCATCCCCGGACCCACTGTATAGGTTCCCGCCTGTATGCGGTTGTTATATTTTCCCAGATAGGCACGCGCCAGAAACAGATACCGGCTCTCCACAACTCCGTTCTGTTCCAGCACCACAGCCACATCCTTTGCGGTATCGCCATCTGCAATGGTAATATTTATGGTCTCCTGCGAGGCTGCTGCATAGGCAAAATCGGCAAACAGCTTGTAAGAAAAATGATAGGTCATCACAAATCCCTCTACCAGCACAAATACCAGTATCACATTAACCAATGTCCTGAGACTTATCTGTAAAATTATACTTGAAATACTCTCTTTATCTCTCGTCATATTCTTTCCCTATTCCATATAATTGTAATCCAGCTCCAGACCATCTGCAATTATCTCATACACTTCAGCCATTTTCCGGGATAAAATCTGCTCTGCTACAAGAAATTCATTTACCAGCGGATTGCGCAGCACCTTTTCATATTCCAGCGCCAGATTGTGAATCTCCTGATACCGGTTGATTCCGTCCTCATACCCCTGCAGCTCATAATTGCGTCTCCGGAAAGAATTCATCGCCTGATAAAGCTCCTGGTTCTCCCGCACCTGTATCATGGCTTTCTGATACCGGTTATACTCCTCACTATTCTTTATTGTCTGATTTAACTTAACCGCTTCTGCTGTAATCATGACTTTCTCCTTCCCCGAAGACCTTCTCCCTGCTCCGATAACGGCGGATATCTTTCCTCTGTCAGCCCCGACAACTGCCTATACTTCTGTAATAATCGGCAGAATCATTGGATTTCTCTTGGTTCGTTTCCACAAAAATTCACCCAGCTCATCCTTAATGGAGGTTTTGATTTTTCCCCAGTCTGTAATATTGCGGTTCAGACAGTCATTTAATGCATCCTCCACCACATCATGGCATTCTTCCATTAAATTTTCAGATTCTCTCACATAAACAAAACCGCGGGATACAATATCCGGTCCTGCCACCAGCAGATTGCTGTGTTTTTCCAGAGTTACCACCACAATAATCAAACCATTCTGGGATAAATGCTGACGGTCACGAAGTACAATGTTTCCCACATCTCCGACGCCCAGCCCGTCTACTAAAATTCCCTGAGCCATCACATGTCCGACTGTTTTTGCCTCATCCTTTGACAACTCTAAAACTGTTCCATTACTTAAAATCTGCACATTCTCCTTTGCTACTCCCATCTCCATGGCAAGCTCGGAATGCCGCTTCAGATGACGGTACTCTCCATGTACCGGAATCGCATACTGCGGCTTGGTCAGTGCATATATCAGCTTAAGCTCCTCCTGACAGGCATGTCCGGATACATGGGTATCCTGGAAGATAACCTTTGCTCCCTTCATTTCCAGCTCATTGATAATCTTGTTAATGGCTTTTTCATTGCCCGGAATCGGACTGGAGCTTAAAATAACCGTATCGCCAGGCTTAATGCTGATTTTATTATGGATATTTGCCGCAATTCTGCTGAGTGCAGCCATATTCTCTCCCTGGCTTCCAGTGGTTATCAGTACAATCTGCTCGTCCGGATAGCTTTTCATCTGTTCAATTCCAATCAGCGTATTATCCGGAATCTGGATAAAGCCCAGCTCAGAAGCAGTATTGATAACATTCACCATACTTCTTCCCTCGATGACTACCTTTCTGCCATACTTGTCTGCACTGTTGATTATCTGCTGGACACGGTCTACATTAGATGCAAAGGTTGCAATAATCAGACGGCTGTTCCGGTTTTCCGAAAATAGCATATCAAAGGTTCTTCCCACCTTTTTCTCACTTGGGGTAAAGCCCGGACGTTCCACATTGGTGGAATCCGCCATCAGGGCAAGCACGCCCTTTTTCCCCAGCTCTGCATATCGCTGTAAATCAATGGTCTCACCGAATACCGGCGTAAAATCCACCTTAAAATCTCCCGTATGCACAAGGATTCCTGCCGGTGTATAAATGGCAAGTCCCGAAGAATCCGCAATCGAATGGTTGGAGCGGATAAACTCAATCCGAAAGCATCCCAGATTAATTGTCTGGCCGTGCTTCACTACCTTGCGCTTTACATTGTTCAGTAAATTATGCTCCCGAAGCTTATTATCAATCAGTCCCATTGTCAGCTTTGTGGCATAAACGGGTATATTTAACTCTTTTTCAATATAGGGAATGGCTCCGATATGGTCTTCGTGTCCATGGGTTACCACAAGTCCCTTAACCTTCTCTGCATTCTCCTTCAGGTACGTTATATCCGGTATAACCAAATCAATTCCCAACATATCCTCTTCCGGAAATGCCAAACCGCAATCAATTACAACAATGGTATCTTCATACTCAATTGCTGTAATGTTCATACCGATTTGCTCAAGACCTCCTAAAGGAATAATCTTCACGCTGGGAGCCTTTTCCTTCTGCGTTCTGTTCTTCTTAAAAGGCTCACCCTTTTTCATATTCACTTTCAAAATTCTACCTCCGTATCACTGTCTTCTAACAATTCTTCAAAAATCGGGAAAAGAATTTCCAATTCCTTTTCATCCTCCACAAATTCATACATTCCGTACTCCTCGTCCCGGGCATCTGTGTCCTCCTTCAGAATGTAGCATTCTCCCTCTTCTGCATCCGCATCCTCTGCCGGTGCAACCAGGTAATAATTCTTTCCCATCAGCTGTGTCTGTTCCAACACATAAAATTCTACCTCTTCATCATCCTCAAAGGTAATTACAATTGTTTCTAATTCTTCCATCTCTTTTCCTTTCCCTGCCTCCATAGGGCATTCTTCCATCAAAATAAGACCATTCCCAAAATAAACCTGTTCTTCATCTGTTACTGGCATCTAAATAGCTCTGTAAAATAACTGCCGCTGCCATCTTATCCACATATTCCTTGCGGTTCTCACGACGGATTCCTGACTCCATCAGTATCCGTTCCGATTCCACGGTAGACAGACGTTCATCCTGCAAAACAACCTCTAATCCGGTTCTCCTCTCAAGGTGTTCCTTAAATTCTTCCGTTGCCAGAGCTCTTGCTCCGACTGTATTGTCCATATTTTTCGGATATCCAAGCACAACAAAAGAAACCCCATACTCATCGATAAGTTCCTCTATCTTAGCCAAGGTTCTTCGTAGCTTATTCTCCGACTTTCTCTCTATGGTCATAATAGGCTGTGCAGTAATTCCCAATTCATCACTAAGGGCTACACCAACCGTCTTAGAACCATAATCCAGTCCCATAATCCGCATCCTTCGTCTCCTGCTACTTCAGTCTTGTCTCAATATAGTTCTCTAACAAAACTTCAATAATCTCATCACGCTCTGCCTTCATAATCAGGCTTCTTGCATTCTTATAGCTGGTTATATAGGTAGGGTCTCCACTCATTACATAACCTACAATCTGGCTCACCGGATTGTAGCCTTTTTCAGACAGCGCCGTATAAACCTCGGCAAGAATCTCTGTTACCGGCAGATTATTATCTTTCACTACGTCTACAAATTGTGTATTAAATGTATTCTGGTTATTCATAGCATCACGTCCTTATTTCGATATCTATATGATAATATACTTTGTCCAAAGTTGCAAGTCGTATCTGTAAAGCCTTTTCATTATTCATCAGAAAATTATAAAAAATCTGACAAAATCAGACCAGCCTGACCTTTACAATCCTGTTAATCAGGCTGCTGTCTGCAGGGATTGCCACCCTGACATAACGCTTTGTATGCCCGGTAAAATATTTTGTTTCACCGTCTCTCTTCTCCCCCGGCATATCCGTTTCCGGCTCCCCGGCAGCTTCCTCTGCCAGCACTGCTTTTTTCAATGCCTCTGTCTGCTTCCCATCCTCTATTCTCTCTTCCACCAGCACCTCATCCACATATCCGGAAAGCTCCGTTTCATATGCACACTTCTGGCTGCGAGTCAGCTCTAACAGGATGTCGCTGCGGGTATTCTTTACCTCCTCCGGTATCTGGCAAGGCAGCCTCTCTGCCACTGTGCCGGAACGCACGGAATACTTGAATACATGAATCTCATATAGGTTTAATTTTTTTAAATTTTCCAGTGTCTTGGAAAATTCCTGTTCCGTTTCTCCGGGAAATCCCACAATTACATCGGTTGTTATGGCAGGCTTCTCAAAATAATCCCGTAGCAGCCGGCATTTTTCACTGAACTCTTCTACTGTATATTTGCGGTTCATGCGCTTTAAGGTCTCATTGCAGGCGCTTTGCAGGGATAAATGGAAATGCGGGCAAAGCTTATCACTCTTTCCAATCCTGTCCAGAAACTCACTGGTAATAATACGGGGCTCTAAGGAGCCTAAACGGATTCTCTCCACCTCCGGCAGCTGTTCAATCTCATATATCAAATCTCCAAGACCGGTGACGCTCTCTGTCCGTTCCGGCACCCTGCCCATGGCTTCATCATACTGCACACTGTCCCCTGCAAAATCAATTCCGTAGGATGATATATGGATTCCCGTCAATACAAATTCCTTTATGCCCTCCATGGCAAGCTTTTTGATTTCCGACAGGATATTCTCCGGTTTCCGGCTTCTGACCCTGCCTCTTGTGTAAGGAATCAGACAATAGGAGCAGAACTGGTTGCAGCCATCCTGAATTTTAATATATGCCCGCTGGTGATTCATAACGGAAGCATCTATGGCTCCCATTTCCTCATACTCCGCTGTCTTTCCGATATCCAGATAATAGTCTGTGGTGTTCTCTTCTGTCTGCATAAAGTATTCCGTAAGCACACTGACAATGTCCTTTTTCAGATTATTGCCCACCACAATATCCACAAAATCCGCTTCCCGCAGGTTGTCATGCTCCGCATTGACATAACAGCCCACCGCAATCACGACCGCATCCGGGTTATGCTTTTTTGCCCTTCTCAACATCTGCCGTGACTTTTTCTGCGCCATATTGGTAACGGAGCAGGTATTGACAATATACACATCCGCTGCCTCCTCTGGCTCCACCAGCTCCATGCCTTCCCGCAGCAGCTTTTCCGCCATAGCGTCCGCTTCATACTTATTCACTTTACAGCCCAGATTGATAATGGCTGCTCTTTTATTTTTTAAAATGCTCTCTCTCTTTTCCATATATACTGCTTTTATCCTTCATATTAATCTTATCCGTATTTTTCAACAATTTTACATTTCCCCCTCTTTGTTAATTCATTTTTTTGCCCATTATTTGATATTGACTTTTACCCCTTAAAAAGTTATCATAAGAGCAGAAATGCCAATTGGCATATAATAGCAGATTAGGAGGAAACATTATGAAATCAGTCAAAATTTCTTTAAATTCCATTGACAAAGTAAAAAGCTTTGTGAATGACATTGCCAAGTTTGATGCAGAGTTTGATTTGGTGTCCGGCAGATATGTAATTGACGCCAAATCTATCATGGGAATTTTCAGTCTGGATATTTCACAGCCTATCGACCTCAATATCCATGCAGAGGGCGATGACACCGAAATTCTTAAGGCACTTGAGCCATACATCATTTAAGTCTGTTCTGAATTATGAAAAGGAACCGGAGGAAGCCCAGTTCCTTTTTTTATTTTAATTGGTCAGGTCCTCCACCCGTGCTTCCACAACCTCCACCGTGTCCAGAGCTTTTTCCATCAAATCATCTATCACGTCTGCCAGCTTTAACTCTGAGCGTTTTATAATTTCCAGAACCGGCTTTGTCACCGGATGCTTTGCCACAAAGATGGTACAGCAGTCCTCAAAAGGAAGAATGGATGTCTCATAGGTGTCAATTTCCTCTGAAATGTCTATAATCTCCTGTTTGTCCATTCCAATGCAGGGACGGAATACCGGCATGGTACAGACCTCATTTGTACATGCCAGGCTATGCATGGTCTGGCTTGCCACCTGACCGATGCTCTCACCGGTAACCAGCGCCTGACAGCCGTTTTTCTTCGCCAGCTCCTCCGCAATTTTCATCATATAGCGGCGCATGATAATCGTTAACTCCTCATGCGGGCATTTTTCATATATGGCAAGCTGGATATCCGTAAAATTCACAATGTGAAGGCGTATCTTTCCCGAATATCCGGATACGATTCTCGCCAAATCAATAACCTTCTGCTTTGCCCGCTCAGAAGTATAGGGCGGCGCATTAAAATACACAGCCTCCAGCTCCACGCCGCGCTTGGAAATCATATAGCCTGCCACCGGGGAATCAATTCCGCCGGAAAGCAGCAGCATCGCCTTTCCGTTTGTACCCACCGGAAGTCCACCGGCACCCTTGATTGTCCGGGAATACAGGTAAACCTGGTCCCGGATTTCAATATTTAACAAAACATCCGGTTTATGCACATCCACTGACAGATTCGGGCAGCTCTCCAGTATGAAATGTCCGATTTCGCCATTCAGCTCCATCGACTTCATAGGAAAAGCCTTGTTGGCTCTTCTGGCATTTACCTTAAATGTAAGCCTGCTGTCGCCATAGCACTCCTTCATGTAAGCAATGGCTTTCTCCTTTATCGCCTCAAACTCCATACGCTCTTCCACTACAATGGGACAGATTCCCACAATTCCAAATACCTTTTGCAGCTCCTTGATTAAATCCTCATAATCATAACCGGAATCTGCCTGTAAAAATATTCTTCCGTACTCCCTCCGTATGGAAAATTCTCCCAGATGCTCCACATGCTCCCTTATCTGCCTGCAGAGAACATCCTCAAATACATACCGGTTCTTTCCCTTTGTTCCTATCTCCGCATATTTTATCAAAAATGTCTTATATTCCATCAATCCATTCTCCTTCATTTATCGCCCCTGCACCCGGCAGGGCTGTGGCTCTCACCACTATTTTCTTGTAAACCGGCGAAGCACCGGCAGTAATTCCTTTAACACCTGTACTGTGTATTCTGCCTCCTCCACCGTATTATACTCACTAAAGCTGAAGCGCAGGGTAGACTCCAGTAAATCCTTGTCCAAAGCTATGGCTTTCAGCACACCGCTGACAGCCGGATGGTTCGAGGAGCATGCAGAGCCCGCAGAGACATAAATCCCCTTTTCCTCCAGTGCGTGGAGCAGCACCTCGCTGCGGACACCCCGGAAGCTTAAGCTGGCAATATGGGGTGCCTCTCCCGAATTGTCCGTCACTCCGTCAATGGAAACTGCCCCTGTAAGCAATGCATGTTTCACCGCATTCATTTTCTCCCTGTTCTCCTCCAGGCGGCTATACATTATCTCGGCTGCCTTGCCGATTCCCGCAATTGCCGCCGTATTTTCCGTACCGGAGCGCATGCCCTTCTCCTGGCCGCCGCCATAGAGAACCGGCTTAAGCTTCACACTGCTGTCCGCAAACAGGGCTCCGCTTCCCTTTGGCCCGTGAATCTTATGTCCGCTGATGGAAAGTAAATCCACGCCAATCCGCTTCGGATAAAGAAGCTGTTTTCCAAACGCCTGTACCGCATCCACATGAAACAGGATATTCTTTTGCTTTTCTCGATTATACGCTTTTATAACAGCACTGATTTCCTCAATAGGCTCGATTACCCCTATCTCATTATTCACTGCCATGACAGACACCAGAATCGTATCCTCACACAACTCCTGCCGCAAATGCTCCAAATCAACCTTTCCCTTATTATCCACTCTTAAAAAGCTGACCCGGAAGCCCATATCCTGTAAGAACAATACCGGATTATAGACAGAGGCATGTTCAATACCGGTGGTAATGATATGGTTTCCCGCCCGCTTATTGGCAAGCGCCGCTCCAATCAGAGCCAGATTGTTGGATTCCGTACCTCCGGATGTAAAAATAACCTCCTTCGGTTCACATTTCAGCTGCTTACTGATGGCATTTCTGGCATAGCGGATATATTTTTCTGCTTCCACACCCTTTAAATGCATGGAAGAAGGATTTCCATACTCCTTATCTATGGTCTCCAGCATAATTTCCCTTACCTCGGGAATTATCTTTGTTGTTGCTGCATTGTCAAAATATACTTCCATTGCTGTCTCCATCCTTCTATATATCTGTTCCTTCCGGTCTCTCTGCCGGCTTGTCCTCCTCTATCTGAAACATCAGAAGGGATAATACTGTCATTCCAGCGGTTTCCGTCCTTAATATACGATGTCCTAGGGATATTGTCCTGCCTCCGGCTGCCTGAATCATCTCCACCTCCGAGGGCTCAAAGCCGCCCTCCGGACCGATAAAAACAGCAACGGAAGCCTTGCCAACAGCATCCTCTATCACCTTTCTCGAATGAGCCATGCCCTCTGCCTGCTCATAGGGTACAATCACATATTCCATATTCCGGGCATATGCAGCAGCTTCCTTCATGCTCATAACCGGCATAACCTCCGGTATTTTCCCACGCCTGGACTGTTTGGCAGCGCTCAGGGCAATACTGTTTAACCGGGCGGTCTTTTTTTCCGCCTTTCTGGCATCCAGCTTAACAATACTCCGCTTCATCATGACGGGAACAATCCTTGCCGCTCCCAGCTCCACCGCCTTCTGGACGATGGTTTCCAGCTTATCCCCCTTGGGATAGCCCTGAAAGAGCGTAATTTCCACCGGCAGCTCCCTCGTATTTGCGAAAATATCCGTCACCTTAACCTCCACGGCTTCCTCTTTTTCATTATAGCCCGTTATCTGGCAGAGATATTCCTTATCGCTTTCATCACACAGCAAAAGCTCCTCTCCGGGCTTCATCCGCAGTACATTGCGGATATGCATATAATCTTCCCCGGTAATACGAATCCCATCCCTATTCAGTTGCTCCGGTTCTACAAAAAAACGATGCATATTAAGCTTCCTCTTCTGATGGTTTCTGTTTTTTCTCCCAGACACAGTACCCCGCAAACAGGAAAATACCCACCAGCGCCAGTACGCCGCCTGTTCCGGAATAAGGCGTTGCATAGCGAAATTCCACCTTATGCTCCCCTTCCGTTAAAGGGATTCCGATAAGCGCCCCACCAATGTTCTCATACTCTGTCAGCTTACCATCCACATATACCTTCCATCCCTTTGCTGCCGGAACGGAAGTCATCATAATTCCGTCTGTACCAGCCTCAATGGTACCGGTAATCCGGTTATCCGCATAAGTATCTATGCGGTAACAATTTGCACTCAATATATCATATACCCTGGCGTAATTTTCCTCCTTAAATGCTGCAATCTGATAGGAAAGTGTATTATAGGATAAATCGTCAGTCACAGCGTTTGTTACAATGGATATGGTTTCACCCTTTTCCACCACTCCGATATGAAATGTCTCCTGCTGGCTGGCAACGGCATCCTCATAAATCGCTGTATCGCCAACCACAACCGTGGAATAGACATCTTCCGCACTCTTCAAAAATACATAATAATCCGTCACGCCGTCAGCTTCAAAGCTTGCGGTAACCACATCTGCAGAATACATTTTTTCATAAAAATAATGATAATTCTGCTGTTTGGTATCAAACTCCACCACCGTGACCGGATTCGTCTCTTCCTGCACATGCACCTCTCCCTCTTCGTGGTCATGTGTCAGCTCCTCCTCCAGTCTCTCACCTCCCAGCAGGGAAGTGCAGGTAAGCTCCGGTGTTACCGTCTCAAATATTCCCTCTTCTCCTGTTGCACACCGGACAAAATTATTCTGAGCCTCAAATGGAGAAAGCTGGTCTAAATCCCAACCGGTCACCTCTTTATTTACCATATAACCCAGTCCTGCCAGACGTTTCATTTCATACAGGCTGTAGCCTTTGTTTTCTCCCTTTTTTTCCACATCACTGAATGCCACTGCATCCTGGCTCATACCATAACGGATATTGCATACTGTATTTAAAAGCGGTGAGCCCCCAAAATATTCATAATACTGGTCCGATACCTTCATGCCAAGCTTCCGGTACATATCCTGCAGGGCAGTATCTGCTGCTACAAGCTGTGCAGAGGCAGAAGGCTGGTTCAGTACCATACCATAGTTCACCGTGGTCTGCGTATTTGCAAGCCTCTCTCCCTTTTCAGGCTCCACAGTTCCCGCCAGTACCTCGCTTTGTCCATTATAATAGCTGGATTCCACCGGATACATGTTGTGGGCATCCATCTGCATATAGGCATTCACTGCAAGCTCTCCGATACAGAACACGGAAAATACAATCAGCATGTTATGATATTTGATACTTTTCCTGCAATAAAACACCAAAAGCAGCAAAATGAAAAAATACAATAAAAAGGTTGCCAGATAGACATAAAAGTCCAGATAGACCTGGATTCGGAAAAAGGCATACAGCATTCCGGCTATTCCCACCGCCAGCACCACCAGCACATTCCATATTTTCAGCTTCTGTAAATCCGCCAACACCGTCATTGCCATATAAACCATTAAAAAGGATAGCAAAAAGGCAATGTCAGCATGATTTACGCTCATACCGATATACCCATGCCAGAGAAGACTGCCTGCACCACTGGTTAAGCCTGCAATCAGCAGTATTAATAACAGAATGCATATTCCCTTCTGCCGCTTCCCTGCCGGAATAAAAACATACAGCAAAGCCACTGCCACAGCTGCCACGGAAATATAGAGCATGGGCTGTCCCGACTGTGCAAAATTAAGGGAATCACATACAAACAACCGCTGGATAAAATCTGTCCCGGATACCAGCAGGCTCTTCACAAAGGCGGCGGCGCTTTCCTCCCCGTATGCCATACCGCTTCCCATTGCGGCACATGGTAAAATTACTGCCATTCCCGTCAACAGGGCTGCCAGAACACAGTATACAAACCGCCAGATATTCTTTTTGTCCGCCCTTGTCTGCGTATCAAACTGCAGGATATACCACAAAACCAGAAAAACCAAAACTGGTACAGCCAGTCTGAAATTGCACAGCAGCATAGCTGCAAGGCACGCATAAAAGCGTTTGAAGCCTCTGCCCTCTGCCATTTTTTCCTCCAGCAGCAACGCCAGCGGGAATAAAATCAAAATATCTCCCCAGCTGACATTGGACAGCGACTGAATCACGGCATTGCCGAAGAAGAAGCATGCCGCCAGCACCAGACTCATAAACCTTTTGTGCTTCTCAATGCGGTTGTGCTTTGTATGCATAAAGAAACCGGTCATGGTCACTGCCGCAAGGGACCATTTCAGCACCATAATAAACTGCAGCATATTTGCAATGCCGCTCCTTGGAATCACCAGAACCAAAAGCGTAAAGGGTGATATCAGGTATTGAAACAGATTAACCAGATAATCCGTTCCCATACCGGCATTCCAGCTGAAAAACAGCGAGCCTCCCTGATGCACCTTATCCCACAGCTCCACGTACAGTCCGTAATACACCGTGCCAGCCTCACCTGATAAAATACTGCCATTACCGGTAAGCCATGAATCCCTCACAATGGAATGAATGACAACCAATATCCATGGCAGTAAAAATGCAATTATATAGTTCCAGTTCTTTTTCAAAAGCTCTTTTATTTTCATTTCTTCCCTTTCTCCGATTATCTTGCCACAATAGACACCCATTCTCCCATATGCTGTACATCCTCAATTTCAAACCCGTTTTCAAGCAGGGCAGACTTTACCGCTTCTTCCTTTGTATTAATAATTCCCGATGTGATAAACACTCCGTTTTCCTTCATAAACGGTCTGATTACCGCTGATAACGGAATTATAACATCTGCCAGAATATTTGCAACCACAATATCATACTGTCCAATTTCTGCAATGTTCCCGGCAAATTCTCTATCTCCAATCACATCTCCCTTTACAACGGTGTAACTTAACTCCGGTATCCGGTTAAGCTTTAAGTTGTCCTTACTTGCTTTCACCGCCAGCTCATCAATGTCAATGCCAAAAACCCTTCTGGCTCCAAGCTTCATTGCAATAATACTTAAGATTCCGCTGCCGCACCCGGCGTCTAACACCTCCGTTGTACCGTCAGAGCGGATATATTTTTTAAGATTGGATATACAAAGCTTTGTGGTTTCATGGGAGCCCGTTCCGAAGGAGGTTCCCGGGTCAATATACACCACAATATCCTCTTCCCCTGCGTCTGTCTCCTCTATCCACGTAGGCTGGATTAAGATATTTTCCTCCAGCCGGAAGGGATGAAAAAATTCTTTCCAGTTATTAATCCAGTCCTTATCCTCCGTCTCTCCGATGGACAGCCTGCACGAGCCCACATCCATATAAGACGACATTTCTTTGAGCTGTCCTGTGATATAACGGCATAATTCCTGTACATCCATTGTGTCATCCACATAACAGGAGATACGGGCTGTACCGTCATCCGGCGGCAGTTCCGGCAGAATATCAATATACATCGCCTGCTTATCCGCTTCTGACAGAGGAATATTATCCTCCACCTCAATTCCCTCCACGCCATATTCACCTAACAGAAAGCTCAACATATCCGTTGCCTCTGTTGTTGTCTCAACTGTAATCTTTGTCCATTTCATGATTCCAATTATTCCTTTTCTTTTCCTGCATTTTAAACAAAAGAATTATAGCACAAAAAGGCATCCCATGCAATTTTATTACCTGCTGCAGGGATGCCATTTGCACATTTTTTATTTCTTCTTTCCAAATCCTTTTTTCTTATGACCGCCAAAGCTGAAGTCACCTGAAGAATCCGTTGACCTTCTGGCTGTTGAGCCCGTCGCCTCATCAAAATTATTCAGTATGGTCTTCTGCTCTTCCGTCAGTTTATCCGGAACCTGAACCACTAAAGTTACATAGTGGTCACCACGGACATTCTTATTCCGCAGGGTAGGAACACCCTTGCCCTTTAATTTAATCTTTGTATCCGTCTGTGTACCGGCTTTAATTTCATACTCCATCGGTCCATCGATGGTATTGATGGTAATTCTGCCGCCCAGGGCTGCCTGGGTAAAGGTAATCGGTTCCGTTGAAAACAGGTCATATTCCTGCCGCTGGAACTGCGGATGCCGGTCTACTAACACGGTAACCAGCAAATCTCCTCTTCCGCCGCCGTTCACTCCCGGCTCTCCCTTTTCACGGATACGGATGCTCTGACCATTGTCGATACCAGCCGGTACTACCACCTGGATTTTCTTCTTACTCTTCACATAACCCGTACCGGAACACTGGGTACACTTATACCGTATCACCTTACCGGTTCCGCTACAGTCCGGACAGGTCTGCACATTGCGGACAACACCAAACAATGACTGTTGTGTAAATACCACCTGTCCTTTACCGTTACATTTCGTACAGGTCTCCGGTGTATGTCCCGGCTGGGCGCCAGTACCATGACAGACGACACATTCATCCTTAAGCGGTAGCTCTAATTCCTTTTGACAGCCAAATACCGCTTCATCAAATTTCACACGAACACTGGTTTTAATATTGGCACCCTTCATCGGACCATTTGACTGCCGGGTTCTGGTGCCGCCAAACATATCGCCAAAGATATCCCCAAAGATATCTCCCATATCACCGAAGTCAAATCCGCTAAAGCCTGCACCTCCCATTCCGCCATTCGGGTCAAATGCAGCATGACCAAACTGGTCATATTTTGCTCTGGTATCCGGGTCACTTAAAATCTTATAAGCTTCGGAAGCCTCCTTGAACTTCGCCTCCGCCTCGGCATCGCCAGGATTCATATCGGGATGGTATTTCTTTGCAACCTGTCTGTACGCCTTTTTCAGTTCTGCATCCGTTGCCGTCTTGGAAACACCAAGAACCTCATAATAATCTCTCTTTGTATCTGCCATTTTCTATCACCTATTAAATCTCTGTATAATCACCGTCTACCACATCACCCTCTGAGTAATCAGCCGGACCTTCAGCTCCGGTTCCAGCATTGGCACCAGGACCATTCTGCTCGTATAACTTAGCAAACAGATTCTGTGCACTGGTCATCAATGTCTCTTTTGCATTCTTCAGCTGCTCTACATCATAATCACTCATATTCTCAGGGTCTGTGCTTTCTACCAGACTCTTTAAGGCTGCGAGGTCTGCCTCAACCTTTGTCTTGTCCTCAGCAGGTAATTTATCTCCCACATCCTGTAATGCTTTCTCAGTCTGGAATACCATTGCATCTGCGTCATTTCTTGCCTCAATGGCATCCTTTCTCTTCTTATCCTGTGCTTCATACTCAGCTGCTTCCTTAACTGCCTTTTCGATATCCTCATCAGACATGTTGGAACCGGCTGTAATCGTGATATGCTGCTCTCTTCCTGTTCCCAAATCCTTAGCAGATACGTTTACAATACCATTTGCATCAATATCGAAGGTAACTTCAATCTGAGGCACACCACGTCTTGCAGGAGCAATACCATCCAGACGGAAACGTCCCAATGACTTGTTATCTCTTGCAAACTGTCTCTCACCCTGGCAGATATTGATATCCACTGCATCCTGATTATCCTGTGCGGTAGAGAAAATCTGGCTCTTCTTGGTAGGAATTGTTGTATTTCTCTCAATCAGTCTTGTTGCAACACCACCCATGGTCTCAATAGAAAGAGAAAGCGGAGTAACATCAAGAAGTAAGATTTCACCGGCACCGGCATCACCTGCTAATTTACCACCCTGGATAGAAGCACCGATGGCAACGCACTCATCCGGATTAATACCCTTAAATGGCTCCTTGCCTGTTAACTGTTTTACCTTATCCTGCACAGCGATAATACGGGTTGAACCACCAACCAATAATACCTTGTCAAGCTCAGAAGCAGTCAGTCCCGCATCCTTTAACGCAGTCTGAACCGGAGTTGCTGTTTTCTCTACCAGGTGAGCGGTTAACTCATCAAATTTCGCTCTGGTCAGGTTCATATCAAAATGTTTAGGACCCTCAGCTGTTGCAGTAATAAACGGAAGGTTGATGTTGGTTGTTGTAGAGGATGAAAGCTCTTTCTTCGCCTTCTCAGCAGCCTCTTTCAATCTCTGCATCGCCATCTTATCGGTTGATAAATCAACGCCCTCCTGTTTCTTAAACTCATCTAACATATAATCGGTAATTACATTATCAAAGTCATCACCACCAAGCTTGTTATCACCGGCAGTTGCCAATACTTCAATAACACCGTCGCCAATCTCGATAATTGATACATCAAATGTACCACCACCTAAGTCATATACCATAATCTTCTGCTCATTCTCATTATCAAGACCATAAGATAATGCAGCGGCTGTCGGCTCGTTGATGATACGCTTTACATCCAGACCTGCGATACGTCCGGCATCCTTGGTTGCCTGTCTCTGTGCATCTGAGAAATAAGCAGGAACAGTGATAACTGCCTCTGTAACCTTCTCACCTAAATAGCTCTCTGCATCTGCCTTTAACTTCTGAAGTACCATTGCTGAAATCTCCTGTGGAGAATACTTCTTATCATCAATTGCTACCTTATAATCAGAACCCATATGTCTCTTTATGGAAGAAATGGTCTTATCTGCATTGGTTACAGCCTGACGCTTAGCAGGCTCACCAACAACTCGCTCGCCTGTCTTTGTGAATGCCACAACAGACGGTGTAGTTCTTGCGCCCTCTGCATTATTAATAACAACCGGCTTACCACCTTCCATAACAGCTACGCATGAATTTGTTGTACCTAAGTCAATACCAATAATTTTTCCCATGATTTTGTCCTCCTAAAATTCTATATGTTTTTATTTGTTTTTAAGAAAATCCAAACACATTGTGTTTAGTTTGCTACCTTAACCATACTGTGGCGAAGCACATCTTCTTTATACATGTAACCCTTCTGCAGCTCCTCTGCTACTATATTCTCACCAAAGGCTTCATCCTCCACATGCATTACTGCATTGTGCAAATCCGGATTAAATTCCGTTCCCTCGGCATTCATCGGAACCACGCCAATTTCCTCTAAGGTTACAATCATCTGCTTGTATATCTTATCCACGCCCTGTTCAAAGGCTCTCTCTTTATCCTCCTCCGGAATGGTCTGTAACGCTCTCTCGAAGTTATCCACCACCGGAAGCAGCTTTTCCAGTACTTCCTTTGCTCCAATGTCATACATTTTCTTGGATTCCTTCTCGTTCCGGTTTCTGGCATTCTCAAATTCAGCAAGCAGTCTTTTGTATTTGTCGTTTGCTTCCTCTGTCAGTTCCTTCTGCTTCTCTAATTCCAGCTCTAACGCCTTGTTATTGCCGCTGCTTCTCCGGTTTCCCTTTTTGCCCTTTACAGGCTTCGTACCGGTTTCTTCCTTTTCTGAAACCTCTTTTGCCTCAACTTCTGTCTCTTCAGTGGATTCAACAGCTACATCTTCTACCTTTTCTTCCACAGCCTTGCCGGTAGGTTTGCTTTTCTTGTCTGCGCTTTTGCCCGCATTACTCTTTTTCTTCTCTTCCACTCTGACACCTCTAATCTTTCTTCTTAAATATTGTATCTAACTCACCCGTAAGATTTTTAAGGGTGCTGACAACCTTTTTATAATCCATTCTCTTCGGACCAATAATTCCAATTGTTCCCTTCGCACCCTCCGCCAATTCGTAGGTAGCAGTTACAATACTGCAATCCTTCATATTAGAAACCGGTGCTTCCTCACCAATATAGACCTGGATTCCTGTGGCATTATCGCTGTTCATGGACTCATCAATCAGCTCATCCAGTCCCTGTCTGTCTTCTAATGCCTCCAGTAATTTTGTAGTCTGCTCAATATTGCCAAGCTCAGGATATTTTAACATATTGGTGGTTCCACTGGTATAAATTTCAACCTCATCCGCCTCATGAATTGCCTCCGCAATACCCTGGAAAATATTTTCCATGACATCGGCGAACTCTCCAGCCTGTGCCTTAATGGTATGAATCATCTCAAGGTTGATATCCTGCAGGGATGCTCCCTGTAAAAATGTATTGAGCAGGACATTCAGCTTCAGTACCTCATCATTGCCCAGCATTCTGTCAACCTTCATCATCTTGTTTTTGATGACATTATTATCGACTACAATTACTGCCAGCAGCTGGTTTTCATCAACCTGAGACAGCTGGATGAACTTAAGCTTGGAATTCTGATACTGCGGAGCTGTAACCAAAGTCGCATAATTGGTGTTATATGCCAGTACCCTGGCAACCTGTTTTAAAAGAGATTCCATCTTATCCACCCTGTCTAGCAGCTGGGTCTTCATCTCTTCCATCTCCGTATCCTTCTCCACCATCATCCGGTCAACATATAACCGGTATCCCTTGTCTGTGGGAATCCGTCCGGCAGATGTATGAGGCTGCATAATCAGTCCCAGCTCCTCCAAATCTGCCATCTCATTCCGGATTGTTGCAGAGCTCAGATTTAAATCCGTATATTTGGAAATGGTTCTTGAGCCAACCGGTTCTCCGGTCTCTAAGTAGTTAGAAATGATTGCTTTCAATATTTTCAGTTTTCGCTCATCTAACTCCATGCATCATACTCCTTCCGTCTCCAAATCCATATTACAGCTTCACTTTATCCTCTTTGATTATTAGCACTCATTGTGCCCGAGTGCTAACATCTGCATATAGAGTACCACCGGGATGTTGGTTTGTCAAGAAAAAAAGGTGAAAATCTTGAAAAAAATCTATGAAAAATCTGTTTCTTCCTTCCATAACAAAAGTCCGGAAAATGTTCCCGGACTTTCGCTCTTTTTATAGAATCTGCATTCTTTATTTTACTCGGATTGTAATGGTGGCTTTCTTGCCGCTTCCATCCTTCGCCTTGGCTGTAATCTTAACTTTTCCCTTCTTCTTTGCTGTAACCTTTCCCTTTGAGGATACGGTTGCTATCTTCTTATTGCTTGAAATCCAGGTCAGCTCCTTGCTGATATTCTTAGCCGGTGTGAATTTTGCCTTTATGGTAGTGGATTTCCCTTTCTTTAATGTGGTCTTTCCCGTCAACTTTATTTTCTTCACCGCATTTTTCATAATACTAATTTTGTAGGTTTCCTTAATGCTTCCATTTTCTGCAGAGACAGCGGTAACCGTCACCTTCTTGCCCTTTCCCGCTTTCTTGGTGGTTACAACGCCCTTGCTGTTGACGGAGGCATATTTCTTATTGCTTACCTTCCAGATAACCTGCTGGTTATCTGCGTTGGCAGGGCTTACACTCACCTTTAAGGTAATTTTCTTACCCGGTGCAACCTTCTTTGTGGAACCGGTGATTTTAAGACTCTCCACCGCTATATATTCCGGCTCCGGTTCCTTAACTGTTACATTGCAGACTGCATATCTGGCACTGCCATCCTTTGCCGCCGCCTTAATCACTGCGGTTCCGGCTGCAACTGCTGTAACCCTGCCGTTGGAATCCACCGTGGCAACCTTTGTATTACTGCTGCTCCACTGTACACTCCGGTCAAGGGCATTATCCGGCTTTACACTTATGCCCAATACAAAGCTTTCATTTACTTCAATGGTTTTCCCTGTAGCATCCAAGGTAATCTGGGAAACCAGTATTTTCCGGGCATTTACAACAAATTCCATATCACCGGTAACGGTAACACTGGCACCCTGGTTATACAGCCTGCCGTCTACCTTGTTTTTCCACTGCAAGGTATACCCCTGTCGTGAAGCAATTGCCGGCAGGATTATGGTGCTTCCCTGTGCAAGGTTCTCCCTGCTTTCCAGCTCACGATTGCTTTCATCCATGAACCGGACTGTATAGGAAGCTGCTGCTTTCTCCTCTACCTTAACCACACATTGCTTCTGGATTCCGTTTATTGTCGCGGTTATAGTAGCCGTACCGCCGGATACTCCTGATACCTTACCGTTGCTGTCCACTGTTGCGACACTGGTATTATCACTTGTCCAGTTAATCGTATAGGCATCCGGATTCGTTGGTGTAGTGGTAATAACAAGGATTTCTGAGCTTCCGGCTGAAATGGTGGTAACTGTCTTATTCAGACTGAAGCTTACCAGAGGATTTGTTACCGTTACAGTACACTGCTTTGTAAATCCTCCTGCTGTGATTGTAATTACAGCTGTTCCGCTCTTTTTTGCTGTAACCCTGCCGGTCTTATCCACCTCAGCAACACTTGTATTCGTAGAGCTGTAGGTTTTCTCGCCAAGGGATGCTCCCTCCGGCACAGGTGTCACCTGAATTACTCCTGTTTCCCCTGCCTTCAGGTTCATACCGGCAGGCTCCACTGTAATGTCCGTTAATTTCTCCGTAGCCGCATTTACCGTTACAGTACAGGTTCGCTCAAAGGTTCCCGCCGCACTGGTAAGCCGGGCTGTTATGACAGCTGAGCCCTCCTTTAACGCCGTCAGCATACCGCCGGAAACGGTAACCACATCCTCCCGGTTACTAATCCAGCTGATGCTGTAGTCCTTATCTGCATTTTCCGGAGTTGTGGATGCAACCGACAGTGTATAAGTATTCCCCTCAATAAGCGTGACTTGCGATGCACTCAGTTCAAATGACGTACACGGATTGGTTACTGAAACCATACAGGTTCTGCTGATACCATTAATGGTTGCTGTAATCCCGGCTGTTCCTGTCCCCATTGCCCGGACTTCGCCATTTATAACCTCCGCAACATCCGTGTTACTGCTGCTCCAGTCCACCGTATAGGCATCCGGTTTTGACGGTACTACGGAGGTGATATTCAGCTGTCCAATCTCTCCTCCCTTTAATGCCATAGTTGTTTTATCCAGTGCGAAATCTGTCAGCGGATTTTTCACCACTATGGTACAGCTTTTTGAAATGCCATTAATGACAGCCGTTATGTGCGCTGTTCCGGTCATGCCTGCTGTCACAACGCAGCCATCAGCGATTTCCTTAACAGCCGCAACACTCTCATTATCACTGCTCCATGCCACACTGTAATTATCATGGTTCGCCGGGACAATTGACGTAACATTCAGAGTTACCATTTCCCCTCCCGAAAGGCTGACATTTGTCTTAGTCAAGCTAAAGCTTGAAACCGGATTCGTCACCGAAACCGTACAGGTCTTTGTTACCGAATCCAGCTTAGCTGTAATGACAGCCGTCCCCGTCGCTTTTGCCGTGATTGTTCCATCTGTTCCTACCGTTGCAACCTTTGTATCACTGCTGCTGTAGGTTACTGTTGAGAAAACCGCATCCGATGGAGTAACGCCTTCTACCTTCAATATAAAGGTTTCCCCACCATTTAACTCTATTTGCGTTGCATTCAGTTCAAAATTGGTTACCACCGGTGCCAGCCGTGTAATGGAAACGGTAACGGTGGTCTGTTTGTAATTTGCCTTGTCTGAGCCTGTATATTCCGCCACGGCTGTCACCGTGCCGCCGGATACCAGTACCTTTGTTTTATCTGCACTCTGCCAGCTCCAGTTTGGATATGCAGTAAGGGACACCTCCCCAACTGTTTTCACATTGCTTGAAACCTCCATGGCAGATACCGGCACACTGGATGGTGCAGCTGCCTGCAAAATGGTAAAGGTTGTTGTTGTGCTTCCATAATATGTACTGCCTGCAGCGTTAATGGTTACGGTTGCCGTACCAGCATTGGTATTATTGGAATAGGAAACTGTATAGTCTGTGCCAAGCTTTAAGGTGTTTGTTCCATCCTTTATTGTAACCGTCGGCTTAATCGCGCTTCCCGTATAGGTATGGCTCGGTATCGCCGATATATCCAACGTACTGATTGCCTTTGCTGAGGTACCGGCAAAGGTCAGGTTAACCGTCTTTGCCGAACTGCCGTTATAGTAGAGCCGGAAATAATATGTTTTGCCTGCCTCCAGCTCCCCGGAAAAGCTCAATCCTGAAGCCTGTACATCACCGGCATAATCTGTCCCATAGTAATTTATGTAGACAGAGGTGGAGTTGGTAGTCATCTGATACGTACCGGAAACCGCTGGTGTAAAGCTATACCATTTATTTTCCTTTGAAGCAAATGTAACGGATTCGGAATAACCATTCTTCAACACAGTAAACTCCGATTCTTCTTTAATCTCTACCCATTTTGCATACAGGTTATATACTCTGGTTACCGGTGTTGAAAAATCAAAGGAAGCTCCCGTACAGGTAGAGCTGGTATACCAGCCTTTAAAAACATATCCTTCTCTTTCCGGTGCTTCCGGTTCCTCTATGCACCCGCCTTCCACAACTCTCTGGGCTGAAACCGCAGTCCCACCCTGGCTGTAAAAGGTAATATCATATACGGTTTTCGAGATTTTTTCCACAGCAACTCCATTCATAATACTGGTATATTCTTTGCTGGTAGCATAATCATACCAGACATATCCCAGTTCCAGTTCAGGAAGTGGAAACGCTGCAGTTGTGGAATCATTTTCCACCGTCTGAAGATTGCTGCACCCATCCAATATTCCCTGCCCGAAGGATGTAATGGTAGATGGAAAAGATATATATTTCACACTGCTGTTTGCAAAGGCCCCATCCGCCACCTCTGTTATGGTATAGGTGGTTCCATTATAGGAAATGGTTCCTTCCCAGGAACCGTCATCTCCCAATGGAAATTGCGTTGCCATATCGGAGGTATAACCAACAACCCGAAGTGTATTAGCAGATGCATCAATAACCTCAAATACCACACCATTTATGGTAAGACGCTCTCCTGCCGCTGCCGTCTGACACTCCGCTATTTCCTCTTCTGTCCCCACTACAGGCTCATATGCAAATGCCTCCAGCGGATATACGCCAATCATCAGCACCGTAAGGACAATGCTTAAAAATCTCTGTATCCGCCTTTTCTTCCTGTAACTCCCGTTTTTCTGCCTCATTAAACCACCCATGAAACTCCTCCTTATATTATAATTATATTCTTCCCATACCCCGGTACAGGCAATCATGTACAAAATTTAACAATTTTATGTCCGCCGGATAAATGTCATGTTGCACTTTGGACAACGGATATTGACCTTATTTTTCCCCTTTGGCACACGGACAATCTGTTTGCAGGTGCTGCATACAAAATATGCATATTCCTCATCCTTTATGGTTTTCACTTTCATACGCACACATAGCTTTATATACCGGACAACCTCTACCACTCTCCCCATATACCGCATATAGAAATCATTTTCCTTCCGCCGCTTATCCAGCTTTTTTGAAAAGACCCGGACATAGCAGAGTATTACAAAAAATGCTCCCAATAGGGTAAACACCCATTTTTTGGAAAACAGGGAAATCAGAATAAAAATAAACCCTATCAGTATTATAAAATTGTTCAGTTCGTCCAGTCCACAGCGCCGGGACATAACGTCCCTCATATCCTCACGGAACATTGTAACATATTTTTTCAGCAGCCTCATCCTACACTTCCATCCTTCCCTAAGCTATAACATAAACTCTGCCATTATTACATTGCTGACATCAATTCCGGCGTCACTGAGATACAGCCTGCCATTTTCTTCCAGCAGCAGTTCTTTTTCTTTATATTTCGTAATGACTTTACCATACACACTTTCTATGGCAGTGCCAAACCGTTTTTGAAATTCTGCCTTTGAGATTCCCCTTGTCATGCGAAGCCCTAGAAACATGAACTCCTCCATCTCATCCCTGCGGGTTGAAAAGTGCAAATCCTTGTAATAATCACGGATAAACTCCAGCAGGGCACTGTCCTCATACTGTCTGTATTTGTCCATAGGGCTTTCTTCCCCACTGTCTTCAAAGGCATGAAACAGATTGGTATAATCATCCTCCATCATGCCGTTACTCTGTAAAAAACGCCCTGTGTACTCCTCCATGTTTTCCACTCCATGGAATCTCAGGGTTTCACAGCGGTCTTCCCCAAGCCATACCTTCAGATAAGAGGATGCCCCCAGACCAACTCCTAAATATTCTCCTCCGGTCCAGTACACAATATTATGCTGACAGGCAAACCCCTGCTTTGCATAATTGGATATCTCATACCTGTCATATCCACTGTTCTTCAAAAGCAGCTTTGTCCGGGCATACAGCTGCCGGTCTTCCTCCTCAGAGGGCAGAAGCTCTAACAGCTCCTCATTTTCACTAAGGGGCGTACCCTCCTCCACGGTCAGACTGTAGGCTGAAATGTGCTCCGGCTGCAGCTTTACTACCTTTGCCAGCGTACGGATATAGGATTCCCGGCTCTCCCCCGGCAGACCGGACATCAAATCCACATTGATATTGTTAAAGCCTGCCTGTCTTGCACTGTTGTACGCCGCAATAAACTGGTCATAATTATGTACTCTGCCGAGAACCCTTAGCATATCGTCGTTGGCGCTCTGCAGACCGATGCTCAGACGGTTAATTCCCATTTTCTGGTATACTGCCAGTTTTTCCCTTGTTAAGCTGTCCGGATTCCCCTCTATGGTAATCTCCGCATCCTGCTTCACACAAAACACTCTGCGGATGCTTTCCATTACCTGTTCCAATAAAGCCGCATCCATGTAAGAAGGGGTTCCGCCTCCAAAAAAAATAGTTTTTACCCTGTACTCTTCTGCAATGGGTTCATATGCTTCAATCTCCCTGCAGAGTGCCTCCGCATACTGCTTTTGGACACTGTATCCACATCCGCCAAAGGACAGGAAATCACAGTAATTGCATTTTGCCTGACAGAACGGAATGTGCACATACAGACTCAATTCCCTTATCTCTGGTTTTTTCTCCATTGCTTTCCCCCTGGCACTTTTATTCATCATCCAGCTTCAGCACACTCATAAATGCCTTCTGCGGAATCTCTACATTTCCAATCTGGCGCATCCGCTTCTTTCCCTCTTTCTGTTTCTCTAACAGCTTTTTCTTACGGGTAATATCGCCGCCATAGCACTTGGCAAGCACATCCTTGCGAAGCGCCTTCACCGTCTCTCTGGCGATAATCTTGCTTCCAATGGCTGCCTGTATCGGTATCTCAAACAGATGTCTCGGTATCTCACCCTTTAGCTTCTCACACATCTTACGGCCTCTCTCATAGGCGGTATCAGCATGTACAATAAAGGAAAGGGCATCCACCTCCTCCTTGTTAATCAGAATATCCAGCTTCACAAGGTCAGAGCGGACATAACCATTCAGCTCATAGTCAAAAGACGCATATCCTCTGGAACGGGACTTTAACGCGTCAAAGAAATCATAAATAATCTCATTAAGAGGAAGGTCATATTTTAAAAGTGCCCTGGACTCCTCCATATATTCCATGCTCTTATACACACCGCGCCGCTCCTGGCACAGCTGCATAATCGCACCCACATAGTCCTTTGTCACCATGATTTCCGCAGCCACAAAGGGCTCTTCCATATAATCAATCTGGGACGGGTCCGGAAGATTCGATGGATTGGTAAGCTCAATCATCTCGCCATCCGTCTTATACACCCGGTACACAACTCCCGGAGCTGTTGTCACCAAATCCAGATTATATTCTCTCTCTAACCGCTCCTGAATAATTTCCAGATGCAGCAGTCCTAAAAATCCGCACCGGAAGCCAAAGCCCAGGGCAATGGAAGTCTCTGCCTCGTAGCTTAACGCCGCATCGTTTAACTGCAGCTTTTCCAATGCATCTCTGAGCTCCGGATACTTTGCTCCATCTGCAGGATAAAGTCCGCAATACACCATAGGATTTGCCTTCTTATATCCCGGAAGGGCTTCCTCACAGGGATTGTCTGCATCCGTCACCGTATCACCCACCCGGGTCTCCTTCACGTCCTTAAGGCTTGCCGTAATATATCCCACCATTCCGGCGGAAAGCTCGTCCTGTGGAATGAACTGCCCGGCTCCAAAAATACCCACTTCCACAACCTCAACTGTTGCCCCGGTTGCCATCATTTTAATGCTGCTTCCCTTTCTCACGGAGCCATCAAACAGACGGCAGAAAATAATAACACCCTTGTAAGCGTCATATTTGCTGTCAAATATAAGCGCCTTAAGCGGTCCATCCACGTCCCCGGATGGTGCCGGTATCTTCGTTATAATCTGTTCTAACACCTCATCTATATTCAGTCCCGTCTTGGCAGATATCCGCGGTGCATCCTGCGCCTCAATTCCAATGACATCCTCTATTTCATTTACAACCCGGTCAGGCTCTGCGCTTGGCAAATCAATCTTGTTGATAACCGGCATGACATCCAAATCATTATCAATGGCAAGGTAAACATTTGCCAGCGTCTGGGCTTCGATTCCCTGTGCCGCATCAACCACTAAAATGGCGCCCTCGCATGCCGCAAGACTTCGGGATACCTCGTAATTAAAATCTACATGTCCGGGAGTATCAATTAAATTGAAAATATATTCCTCTCCGTCCTGTGCTTTGTAAACAATCCGCACCGCCTGTGCCTTGATTGTGATTCCACGCTCCCGCTCCAAATCCATATTGTCAAGAACCTGCGCCTGCATCTCTCTGCTGGTCAGCAGTCCTGTTTTTTCAATAATCCGGTCTGCCAAAGTTGATTTTCCATGGTCGATATGTGCAATAATGCAAAAATTACGAATGTGACTCTGGTCTAAATGTGCCATTTCTTCTCTCCTGTTCCACAATCCGGCTGCCGGGAAGAAATAAATTGCCCTATTCAGCCAGACTACATAATTGGTATAATTATAGCATATTATTCTTTTTTACTCAACACTTTATAAAGGATTGCCGCCAGTGGTTCCATGGCGTTTTTCTCCTCCTCCAGCGTATTATTTTGTGCCCCCACCTCAATCAGGGCTGTTCTCGGCAGCAGATGAAGATTATACCGGAGGCTTCGCACATAAATCTTTCTCACATAATCCCCATAATGCTCTTTTCCGGTCAGGTACATCTGAAAGGAAAATGCCAGGTTGGTAAGCTTATTGGGATTTTTCAGATACTCAATCTCTCCATTCATATTGGAGCGGCTGACGCCATTTAAAAACATGATTTTTGCTGTCTGCTTGCCATTTACCTCCGTCACAAGATGGGTCTCCTCATCGACACCGTCCCTGTGCAAATCAATCACCACCTCAATTGACGGATTTTCCTTTAATATTTTTGACACGCTGTTATATGCATTCTCATATGCCTTGCTTCTGTCTAAAACCCCGTCAATTACATCATAGGCAGTCTCATCATGATAGACCGGGATTCCGTACTGCTCCTCCAGAATCCGGGTGAGATAACTCCCCACCCCAATAATGGTATCCTCCTTTTTTCCCTCCCTGCTGTCAGCAAAGCTCTCCGAACCGTGGGTGTGGTAAATAAGTATTTTATATTCCTTTTTGTCCCCTGTCTGCTTTAAATCCTCCACTGTCAAATCCGAATCCAGCAGATTCCCGATATCCAGCTCTTCCTTCGTCATACTGGTATTGCTGTCCACCACAAATATCTTGCTGAGCAGGAAATCCGCTTCTTTCAGCTGTTCCCTGGTATATGTTGTCCCGCCTGTTCCATCCGCCAGGGTAGTCACGGAATTGTCCAATCCACTGTCCTCCGTTTCCAGTGTTTCCATTATAATATCACCATTCACCGGCTCCTCGTTTTCATCCTCATAAAACCAGTCCGGAACCTGGTAATCCGCCGCATAGTCCACCTCCGGATTTCCATATTCCTGTTCATATGTAAGCAGCGGTATCATCTGGGCAGTCATTTTCAGAAAAATGTCCTCATCCTCCTCTGGAGGAAAACACAAAAACCAGAGAATAAGGAGCGCCAATACCGCAAATCTTTTTTTATTTGATTTTTTTATATTCCCGGAATACTGATATTTTTTCATAATACCATTTTATTCCGGATTTTATATTGTATGCCAGAATTATGCCAGCGCCGCCTGGTTAATGGCTTCCGAAATGGTATAGCTTATCCGTTTTACCGCCTCGTCAATATCCTTCGGTGTAACAAACATGTCCTCCAGATATGGGGTCACCATTTCGCAGGCCAGCTGGTAGCGCTCTTCCTCGTTGAATTTTTTCAGCACATTTTTTGTCGCCTGTTTTCCAATAGCTGACACCATAACATTCATGGCGTCATTTACAATTGTGGGAACCGCAATTACCGTAGGAACGCCAATGGCAAGAACCGGAATCCCCACACTTTCCTTATTGATTGCATTTCTATGGTTTCCCACCCCGGAGCCCGGTGTAATTCCCGTGTCTGCCAGCTGTATGGTCTTGTTAAGGCGGTCCGATTCCCTTGCCGCTAACGCATCTATAACAATTAACAGCTCCGGCTTAATCTCTTTTACCAGCGCCTTTAAAATTGTCACGGATTCCATTCCGGTCTGCGCCATGACCCCCGGCGCAATGGCGCTGATTTCCACACTCTTTGAGATGATTCCCTCCTGCAGCAGATGCCTGGTCACATACAGGTTGTCAATAACAAAGGGACCCAGCGCATCCGGTGTAACCTCCCTGTTGCCGAGTCCTGCCACCATAATACGTTTTTTATTTCCGATGAACTGCCTTAAATGTCTCGCCAGCACCTCCGTCATGGGTTCGTGAAAGCCCTCGTCATGCTGCCTTAAATGCTCGCTCTCCAGTGTAATATAGGTTCCAATCGGCTTTCCCAGGCTCATGGCACCCTGGTCGTTTTCCACCACAATCCGCACTTCCTTAATGTCGGTATCCCCATTATTTTTTGTCATCACATGTACGCCCGTAATAGGCTCGTCACTCTGGATATCCTCCTTCATTTCCACCGCAAGGTCTGTTCTGCCACGCATTCTATTTCCCTCTTTTCCTTTATCATTTTATACATATTTTTTCCATTTTCCTGTGCTTTTATACGATAAATCTTTTGAGGGATTGCTATTTGCGCCCGCGGCATAATCCAGGGCAAAAAAATTTTGAAAAATTATTGACAATATTTAGGTTTGCTAGTATTATTGATGAGTATGTTTACATTAGATTGTCCGTGTCCGGTTTTAATGTAAAACCATAAAATATAAAAATTATAGTAATGGAGGTGTCTGATTTGGCAAATATCAAATCTGCAAAGAAGAGAATCAAGGTTATTGAGACCAAGACAATGAGAAACAAAATGGTGAAGTCTAAGTTAAAGACTCTTCTCAAGAAGTTTGATGCTGCTGTAGCTTCTGGCGATAAGGCTTCAGCAGAAGCACAGTTAAAGGTTTGTACATCTGAGCTTAGCAAGGCTGCTGCTAAGGGCATTTTGCACAAGAATACTGCTTCAAGAAAGATTTCACGTTTAGCTGCTGCCGTTAACAAAATGGCATAGGCAAATAGAGCAAAAGGACTGGCTTAACCCACCAGTCCTTTTTTATTTTTATAGCAGTTTACAAATACCTCAAATAATGTTATAATCTAATCACAAAAGGAACAATCGCCCACAAGGGGGTTGACCAGTTAACAAAATAGCAATGCCACCCTGCACCGGTCAAAGTACAAGGGTGGTTTTTGCTATGTATGACTACTTACAAAACGTAAAAACGAATGTAAGCAATGCCAAAAGGAAAAGACCAAAGGTCATCAAGTCCTTAAAATCAAAATGATTTTTCATAGGCATCACCCCCATTCTTTTGGAATGAGGTCAACACACCCTGTAACACGATTGCTCCATGGCTAATTCTACCATATTCTCTTAATTCTGACAAACCCTGTATAGCCACGAAAACGTATTATTTACCTGTCACATGTAAACATTTTTATCACTGGGAAAATTCCACAATCAAAAGCTCCACCCCTACAACATCCTGCACCATTCCGGTTTTAATCCCCTGGTCCGTTGCCTGGCATTTCTCCACCATGCTTTTCAGTCTTTCATAAGAATATTTTCCTGCCTGGGCTGCATATTTTTTCACACTAAAGGGCGGAATCCCACAGGCTGCCGCCATTGTCTTGTTATCTTTTCCCTCGGACATAAGCACCGATATCTGCATCAAAATATGAAAATGCCTGGTAAGCATATACAGCACACGCATAGCCGGTTCCCGCAGGGCAAGCAAATCATGATAGAGCAGCAATGCTTTATCCTGGTTATGCACACCGATTGCATCCAGCATCTCAAACATTTTATCGGATGCCTGGCTGACACATACCTCCCGGATATCCTCCAGAGTAATTTTCTCACTGTCGTAGCAGTAACAGAAAAGCTTCTCCATCTCGTTTTTCAGCAAAAGCATATCCGTTCCCATATGCTCCACAAAATAGAAAATAGCCGAATCCTCTATCTGCTTTCCCTCTGCCCTGCAAAGTCCTTTTACCCAGGTAATCAGCATTTTTTCGTCCGGTGTGTTCATCTCCGAAGCATATCCATGCTTGCCAATCCATTTGTATAAACGGCTTCTCTTGTCAACCTCTTTTTCCACAAAAATTACATGGGTGGAGTCCGGGAACTGTTCCAGCCGTTTTTCTATTTCCTCCGGCGTCTTTTTAAACAATCCGCTGTTTTCCAGGACAAGCACGCGTTCTTCCGCAAAAAACGGCAGGGTTTCCCCGATATCCAGTACCGCCTGCAGCTGGAAATTATTCCCCTCAAAATAATTATAGTTCATGGTATCCTCTGTATCCACCATGGCTTTTGCCAGCTTATCCCTGTACTGCCGCTTCAGATAATCCTCTGTTCCGAATAACAGGTAAAACTGCTTTATCTCATTTTTCTCAATATCCTGATTAATCGTTTTCATAAACTCTCCAATCCGTCAAAAACGGTGTCACCCGGTATGTCCTTCCATCTGTATCTATGGTAATTGCTCCACTGTCTTTTGTCAAATATATCTTTTCTGCGTACACAGACAGCCGCTCCATAACCTCTGCTGCCGGATGTCCGTAACGGTTTCCCTCCCCCACAGACACACATGCCACCTCCGGGCGTACTGTCTTTAAAAAGACCTCCGAGGAAGCTGTTGCAGAGCCATGGTGCGCCACCTTCAAAACCTCTATTGTTTCCCCGGTCATATCCGCAAGAATACTTTCTTCTACCGACTTATCCATATCACCTGTTAACAGGGTGTCAAAATTCCGGTAGGAAAGCTTTAATACAAGGCTGCCCGTATTCTTATCCGCATATTCCTTTGCCTCCGGATTTAGGCAGGTAAAAATTGTTCCATCTATCTGTAACGTATCTCCCTTTTTCATGTAGTAAAGCCTGCATCCCTTTTTCATTGCCATCTGCTCCAGTTTGCGGTAGGCTTCATCAGGATTTGCAATATCCGGAAGCACAAAATTACCAACAAAAACCGTATCGTCCTCTAAAAGCTCTGCAATGCCGCTATAATGGTCGCTGTCGCTGTGGGTGACAAAAACATAATCCAGCCTTCCGGCGCCATAAAATTTAGCGCTGTTTTTTAATACATAGGTACCCACCTTCTGTCTTGAGCTGCTGCCCCCGTCTATGAGAATATGGCATCTTGACGGAGTGCGGATATAGATTCCATCTCCCTGTCCCACATCAAGCATACACACAGTTAATGAAGCTGGCAGGCAAAAAAACGCAAATTGTAACACGTAAGCTGCTCCGGCACCCGCCAGCAGGAATTTCCGGTATATTTCTATCCTTCTGCATTTTTTCTTACAATACCTGCCTATGACTGAGGCTTCCTCCCGGCTGTACGCCGCTAACAGGAAAACCGCTATTATCATATAATATCCTGCTATCCAGCGCATATCCGGTCTGCCGGTGCATACCGTGTGAAAGGGAAGACCCTCGCTGGCATGACACAGCCACACATACAGCTTAAATATAAGCTGCGCCGGCAGGCTCATGAGCCTTGCCCCCTCCAGCCAAAAACACCCGGCTAATCCCCCTGCAATCAAAACCAACAAAAGAAGGCTCATCAACGGCACCACAATTACATTTAACAGCACACCGTACAGGGGTATCTCATAGAAATAATAAAGCATAACCGGCAAAAGCACCAGCTGTACACTGATACTCACAAACAGACCCTCCAGACAATGCGGCATTTCCGGTAACAGAAGCTTCCAGACAGGATTTACCAACGCAATCCCCATAACCGCTCCAAAGGAAAGCAGAAAGCCCGCCTGGGTTATCTGGTATGGGTTTAACAAAAGCATCCAAAACAGAGCCAGGGCAATGGAGGTCAGTGCATCATACCTCCTGCCCCCTACATCTGCCCCAATGGAAATTATCAGCATAACCACCGCCCGCATTGTAGCCCCGGACATCCCCGTCATCATGCCATACAGGCAGATAAAAGCCATTCCGATACCCGCCGATACCAGATAGCTGCCCGACAGCTTTCTCAAGAAATGATACAGTGTCCCTCCAATCATGGCAATATGCAATCCGGAAATGGCTATCAGGTGGGCAATTCCATTTCTCTGGTAGAGCTGTTTCAGCTCTGTATCCAGCCCTTCCTTATCCCCCAAAACCATTGCCGCCGCAAGAGACCCATTCTCCTCATCTAACATATCATAATACACACCGGACAACCGTTGCCGGATTTCGTACAAATACTGCCGGACCGGCACCTCCGGAGACACCACAGTCTCCAGCTCCGTCTCCTGCAGGGCGAGAAATACACCGTTCCCATATTGATAGCTTTGCTCATCATACCCGCCTGGATTGGCAGCTCTTGAAAATTCCTTCACTCTGCCTCTTCCCTCAATCCGGCTTCCCAGCAGCAATGTCTCCTGTCCTTCCAGCGAGACCTCCAGCTTCATATGAAACGGATGCTGCTCCTGTGCATCGCTGTCCGTCAGCTCCCTGACCGCCACAATATAACAGGTTTCCCGTTCCGAAACTTCCATCCCTGTTATTTTTCCGGCAAACCATATCTCCTTCCCGGTCTGCTCCATATAGTATTCCGTCATACAGCGGGTACCTGCCATACAGCATGCACCCATCACAAAAAACAAAAGCCCCAGTCCGAGAATGTTCCTGTTCTCCTTTATCCAGCCTGGGGTTTTCCTTTGCAGGCACAGGGCTGTCAGTAATGCCCCGGCTCCAATTGTACATAAAACCACCGCACCTATTGGTAATGCTCTGGTTAACACCTCTCCAAGTATGAACAAGCTTACCCAATAAAGCATCGGTCTTTTCAATTATTCTTCTGTTTCCTCCTGTTCAATCAAATCCAGATTCCGCTCAAAAATACCGTCAAAGGGCATGGTTTCCCTGTAAAACGGCTGTTTTTCCCCATTTTTCAAAAACTGTACCTTTGAAACCGTCGGAAGCTCCACCAGGGAGTTCACAACGGAATACACAATGATATCGTTTTTCAGGGTATTGTTGGTATCATAAAATTCATCACTTAAATCTACATAACAGATTCCGTCCTTTACCGACAGGTTCTGAATGGTTGTTTTTTCCGACAGCGTGGCTGTATAGCCCTCTCCCTCCGGTCCATCAATCAGGGATTCCACCACAATTCTTGCCAGAGATGTATTATTGGATATCTCTACCGTCTTGCGGTATTCCTTTAAGGCTTCTCCGGATTCATTGGCAAAATACAGTACAATGGTTCCCTTTTGTTTATATCCACTTTCACTGTCAAAAGACATATTAAAGGAATCCGCATCAAAGCTCTCGGAAACCGTCGCTGTATCCTCATTCGCATTGGCAACATCTGTCAGGGAAAGAGTCACGGAATCAATCCCCTCCAGCTGTAATAATGATTTTACGGTGCACGCCTTAAAAAACAAGAGAGACTCTGCATCCACAGAATCATACAATACATTAAAAACTGCCTCCAGACCACCATGTCTGCTGCCAGGTCTGGTTTCAATATAGGTTATACCCTCCGGTATCGGCGTCTGGTAATCCACATTCGTCTCTGCATTCTCTAAAAATTCAATCAATCCATCTGCATCCGCCAGCACATCCCCACTATTTTCCAGGGTATATACCTCCTGCACAATATCGGTTTTGTCCGTATTGACAAAGTAAGCATAAATCTGGTTTTCTTCCAGTACCACAGGCTCCTCAGCCACCGGCTCCTCTGTTCCGCATGCCGTCAGCAGCCCGGTTAATATGAAAAGAAATAATAAATAAACTTTTTTCATAATGTCACGTCACCTCAGCTCACATATTTGAGCGGAATTCTCACAGTAAATGTGGTTCCCTCACCCGGCTCAGAATACAGTTTGATGGCACCCTTATGCATTAAAATCGCATTTCTGGTAATGGCAAGTCCCAAACCGGTTCCTCCGGTTTCCCTGCTCCTTGCCTTGTCAACGCGATAAAAACGCTCAAATACCTGTGCCTGGCATTCCTCCGGAATACCGACGCCATTGTCCTGTACCTTAACATAGAAAAACTTGTGGTCAGCATTTAAGGAGACATGTACATTACCGCCATCATTGTTGTATTTGACTGCGTTCTCAATCAGGTTGGAAAGTGCAAGGGACAATTTCACCTCATCCACTTCTCCAACCACCTCCCGGAAGCTCTCAAACACCACCTCAATATTCCGCTTCGCCGCCAGCGGTTTAATTCTCTTCAACAAAAGCTCCAGCAATGCATTGATATTCACCGGTTCAATATTGAGCTCCGCCGCCTTTTTGTCCATTTTTACAAGGGTCAGCAAATCATTGATTATCTTATTTTCCCGGTCAATCTCCTCCACCATATCGGACATAAATTCCCGGTACATCTCATTTGGCACATCCTCCTGCATTAACAAAGAGTCTGCCAGCACCTTCATCGATGTAATCGGCGTCTTCAATTCATGGGACACATTTGACACAAATTCCTGTCTGGACTCCTCCAGCACCCGCATTTTGTCAATCAGAATGTTAAAGGAATCCGTCAGCTGTGATAATTCATTCAACCGGCTTCCCACATTTAATTTTTCCAGATGTCCCTCATTCAGACCGGATATCTGGGTATTTAATTTCTTAATGTCCCATACGCTGATATTACAGATAATGAATGCCGCCATCAAAGCCAGCAGGGAAAACAGCATAATCAAAATATCTGCCTGCTGGGCAATGTATGCATTGGTGTCCTCAATGTCCTTCAATGAAACCGTTGCAATCATGACACCATTTACCACCTTATCCGTATTCACAATGGGTATTATAATCTCCGCATAGTCATTCACCATACGGATATTTTTGTCCTTTTCACCGCGCATAACACGCAGTACTTCATCATAAATAATATAATTTCCCTGGTCAATTGTATAGGTGTCCTTCACTATCCGGTAATTGGAATCAACGACAAGGATTCGTCCCTCCCATACATTTGCCAGCTGGTCAATCTCCACATTCAGGTTATCCTGCATGGAATCAATGGTAAACTGGTTTACCAATATCTGATTCCCCATAATGCTGCACTGGTTTTGCACCAGCAGAAGCTTTTCCTCCACTGTCTTATCGTTGTAGGAGCGCTGCAGCATGATATTAAAAAATACCATAATCACAAAGGACAGAAGAAAAAAACACAGGAAAATGATAACCTTCAGACTGCGGAACGGATTTGTCTTTTTCTTATTTTTTGAAATAATAACCGACACCCCACTTCGTCTGAATATATTTTGGGTCTCCCGGATTCGACTCAATCTTCTCTCTCAGTCTTCTTACATGGACATCCACGGTACGTCCGTCCCCCAATGCATCACTTCCCCAGATTTCCTTTAAAAGGTCGTCTCTGGAATATACCTTGTTGGGATGAAAAAGCAGCAGTGTCAGAATATTAAATTCCTTTGCAGTGAGATTTACATCCTTTCCTGCAATTGTAACCCGCCGGCTCTCCAGCTCAATTGTCATGTCACCTTCCACCAAAAGCTTCGGCTTCGGAGTATCCGGAGTCTTTTTCTGGTTTCTGCGGATAATCGCCTTAATCCGCGCTTTTACCTCCAAAATATTAAAGGGCTTGGTAATATAGTCGTCTGCTCCGTATTCCAGACCCAATATTTTGTCCATGTCATCCCCTTTGGCAGTGAGCATAATAATCGGGACATCCGAAAATTCACGGATTGCCTGGCATACCTCAAAGCCTGACAGCCCCGGAAGCATAACATCCAGAAGAATAATATCAAACTCATTATTCTTTGCAAGCTCTAATGCCTCCTCTCCGTCATAGGCAGCGGTAACCTCCATTTCATCCTGTTCCAATGAAAATTTAATCCCTTTTACAATCAGCTTCTCATCATCTACAACTAATACTTTTTTCATCCCAACTCTCCTATTATCTATCCTTCATATATCATTTACATTTAATGCTCCCCTTTATCTTATTAAATACACCTTCCTTGATTCCCGGAATCTCCATCAGTTCTTCGATGGATTTGAATCCGCCATGCTCCTCCCGGTACTGGATAATGACCTCCGCCTTTGACTCGCCTATCCCTGGCAGTGTCATTAAGGCTTCCCTGTCTGCCTGATTAATATTAACCAGTCCGTCATCCTCCAAAACCGGTTCTCCAGTCTCTTCCTCCATTCCCGGAACATACAGGGTTTGTCCATCGGTCATATGCTCTGCCTGGTTCAGAGCCTCCGGACGTCCCTCCTTTGTCACTCCCCCTGCCAGCTCTAATGCATCACAAATCCTTGCATCCGCTGACAGCTGGTATACACCGGGCTTTTCTACGTGACCACAGACATACACATAAATCCGCTGCTGTGCAGCAGCCACCTCCTGGTTTTCCAAATCGGACAAGGTCTCTTCCGTACCGGAAACAGCTGCGGTCTGTCCGTCCGAAAGGGCTGTCCCCTTATCCGATGCGGTCATGACAGCCTCCTTTGTTCCACACCCTGTCAGGAAACCCAGCCCTAGAAACATAATCAGCCATATGTATTTGCTCATTTTTACACTCCCTTTCTCTTCAAAACAGTTACACAATTACAAAACGGAGTGCAATTTATAAAATGAAATAAAATAAGATATGTTTTCATAATACCTAAAATATGAACAATTTACAACTGTTTTTTTATCTATATTGCATCTAAAAAAGGACAATTCTTACAAAATCAGACCTGTCTGCCGCAACCTCCTCGCAGAGGAGTACATAATTTTCACTATCGGAAGCTCCTTAAGATTTCCATGCCTTTTGCTATTTTTGTATAGTATCAGCCATGTATAACAGGATGATTTTTGCACAACCTTACGCTTCCTTGAAAGCTGGATGTTTTTAGACATTTGCCCTTATTGTGCGTCTTACGTGAAAACTCATGCCACAACAAGTGGTTTCTCTATTGGTTTGCAGACCCTGTGTGAACGCGGGCACTTGGAACCTGTTCCTTAGATTCCTAGTGTCCCTTGCGTTCTAAGCGGAGCAAAAGCGTGTCTGCAAACCAATGAGAACCACTGTGTGGCATTCAAACAATCACTTTGGACGCACATGGCAAATGTCTATAAAAACAGCAGCTTTCTAAGGAATCTAGTTGATTGCAAAAATCGTCACTGTTATACATGGCTGATACACTATACCATATGCAAAAGGCATAGATACATTTTCAGCTTCCGATAGTGAAAATTATATCTGGCAGCTTCGCTGCCACCAGCGGCAGACAGGTCTGATTTTTGTTATTCCGGGCATTTCGTTCTATGCTTCCCACTTAAAGACGATAAGTCCGGCAATTGCAATCACAATTCCGATAAGCTTAGATACGGAAAACGGCACCTTTTCCACACCAAACCAGCCAAACAGCTCAATCAGATAGCCCACTAACACCTGGGTTATGACAATTGCCAGAATTGCCTTTGCCGGTCCCAGTGAAGCCATGCTCTGAATTACCGTAAATGTGATAAATGCACCAATCACGCCTCCTAACAGCATATATTTGTGGTCCACCTTAAACAAATCTCCAACCGGCACCTTCCCCTGCTCCGTAAACAAAAAGAAGCCTGCACATACAATAAATGCAGTCAGCTGGACAAAGCTGTTTGTCAGCCACGGACCTGTCTCCTTCGTCACTCCTGTGTTAAATACTCCCTGAATACTCATCAATGCGCCTGAAATGCAGGCAATCAAAAAGCCCCACATACATCTTCCCTCCTGTTTTACCATAATTTAGCATGGTGTACCATTTTCCGGCATGTCTCACCTGATTTTTAGAATAGTATGCGTGGCTTTCCTATGTTTTTATTCATTCCGCTTTAAAATCTTTATTTAATTTTCTGTTCCATGGTGCTCTGAAGCCAGTCTAACTGCTCCTTCGCATCCTTTCCATCCCATATGGCATCAAAGGCAATCCCGCTTTCCGTCAGATAGTCTCCCAAAACCATAACCTTCGGAATCGGTTTTGAATTCAGATACTGGGCATATATAACCTGCTGCATGGCGTCAAAGCCTTCCTTCTGGTTGATAACCGGCAGCTTTCCGTTGCCGGAATACTGGTCCTTTGCACATTCACAGCTCAGATAGAGGGCAAACATATTTCCCAGCGCAGTATCCTTTCCGTATGGATTGATAAATGCTCCATAGGTGGTGGAAAATGTGGTGGAAGAAAGCTCCTCGGTTAAACTCGGAACATAGGATACCTGGTAATTGGTAACATCCGTATCCTCTTCTGTATCACCTTCCGTATCCTCCTGGTTCTCCGCCTCTGTCTTCTGTTCTGTGCCCTGCATTTCATAGAGAGTCGGCAGAATATCTGACTTACACAGACCCAATACCAGGGTGCCGTCCTTAATGCGGTTCATTACCGTATCGTGGGATATATTACTCTTATCCATCCACAGATAGGCGCTCAAGGACTGGAAATATTCCATGGCTGCAATGGATTTCTCATCATTTACCTTAAACTCCGATGCCGTATCTCCCTTTTCGCCAAACAGATTGGCATAGGATGCAATAAACATGCTGTTGATATAAGGGTCTGCCACATCCCACCGGAATACCGCCTTTGTGGAGCCGGTATCCTCGTACGCATCCAGAAAAGTCAGGATATCGTCAATGGATGCCGGTGCATTTTCCAGCAGATTGGCATCATATACCAGACAATAGGTGTCAAAATACACCGGATATCCATACTGCTTATCCTGATATGTGACTGCGTCCTTTGCGACCTCCGGATAATTCTCTTTCCAGAATGCTTCATCCAGCCATGTATTTTCCTCCGCCATTCCACTGTTTCTGGCAAGCTCTAACTGGTCGTTTCCCATCAGATAAACATCCGGCCCGTTTCCCTTCTGGTTTGCCTGGTTCATATCATCAAAAAAGCTGACTCCGTCATAATAGACCAGATTCACCTTAACGGAATACTCCTTTTCAAATTTTTCTGCCTCAGCTTCCAGCCATGCCTTATCCTCATTTCCGGTGTACCAGCAGGTCAGGTTATCCTCTGCTGCGCTCTGCTTCCACTGCTCCATCAGCCCATCATAGGTTACCGGTCCGGCATCCGTCTCCTTATTCTGCTGTTTGGGTGTCCCGCAGCCCGCCAGCAGACCGGTTATCAATATGCACATCAGCCAAAAGGCAATTGTTCTTTTTCCCATATTTATCTCCTCCGTTTAAAACAACGGCTCCTTTAAAATTGCAGTTCCGATACCCTTTTCGGTAAAGAACTCCAGCAGCAGGCAGTGCTCTACCCGTCCATCCAGCACATGGACTCTTGACACACCGTTTTCAATGGCATCAATGCAATTGGTAAGCTTCGGCAGCATTCCGCCTCCCACAACCCCTTTTTCAATAAACGCCTTTGCCTCGTTAATATCCATCTCGGAAATCAGCGTATTCCGGTCACTCGGGTCCACAAACACGCCCTCAATATCTGTGAGGAATACTAATTTTTCGGCAGAAATGGCCTTTGCCACCGCACAGGCAGCATCATCCGCATTGATATTGTAGCTTTCAAAATCCTCAGAGGAGCCGATTGGCGCAATAACCGGTATAAAATCATTTTCGATTAACGTGTCTAAAACCTTGCTGTTTACAGTCTTAACCTCTCCCACATATCCAATGTCCTTTCCTCCAGGAAATTTCTTGGTTACCGTCATAAGTCCTGCATCCTTGCCGCTGATTCCCACTGCATTGAGCCCTAACTTCTGCATCATCTGTACCAGCCCCTTATTCACCTTGGAAAGTACCATTTCAGCAATCTCCATGGTCTCAGAGTCTGTTACCCGCAGTCCGTTGATAAATTCCGGCTCTTTTCCGATTTTTTCTACCCATTTGCTGATTTCCTTTCCACCGCCATGTACAATAATCGGTTTCAGGCCAATCAGCTTTAACAGCGCCACATCCTTGATAACATTATACTTTAAATCCTCATCTAACATGGCGCTTCCACCATATTTTACCACAATCTTCTTTCCGTTAAATTTCTGTATATACGGCAGTGCCTCGATTAGAGTCTGTGCCTTTGCAATTACCTGGTCCATATTATTATTCTTGTTAATCATTTTCTTATCCTTTCTCAACCCTTGAAATACTTATCTGTTGCAGCTCCTTAAAAGTTCATCCGGCAGCTGTCTTCTACGGAAACATCGGCGGCTGTTCTAATCCCATGGTCTCCGGAAGTCCAAATATCAGGTTCATATTCTGAACCGCCTGTCCTGCGGCTCCCTTCACCAGATTATCCAGTGCGCCCATCACAATGACACGCTTTGTTCTCTCGTCAATCTTAAAATTGATATCTACATAGTTACTGCCCTCCACCCATCTGGTTTCCGGTGGGACATCTTTGTCCAGAACCCTTATAAAATGTTCTTTTCCATAATACGTATCATAAATTTCCTTCAGGGCTTCATATGTATAAGCCTTCGTCAGATTACCATAGGCTGTCACCAGGATTCCTCTGTTCATGGGTACTAAATGGGGGGTAAAATTAAGCACGATTTCCTTTCCACAGGCATAGCCCAGCTGCTCCTCAATCTCCGGTGTATGCCGGTGTGTCGTAACACCGTATGCCTTAATATTCTCATTGACCTCACAGTAAAGGTTGTTAATCTTTGCTCCCCTGCCGGCGCCGGAGGTTCCCGATTTTGCATCAATGATAATGCTGTCCGGGTCAATGACCCCTTCCTTTACCAGCGGATACAGGGATAAAATGGAACAGGTGGTATAGCATCCCGGATTTGCCACCAGACGTTTTCCCTTAATCTGCTCCCTGTTGATTTCACATAATCCATACACTGCTTCTTTAATATATTCCGGGGATTTGTGTTCTATTCCATACCATTTTTCATAGGTCGCAACATCCTTAATGCGGAAATCCGCACTTAAGTCCACAATCTTAACCTTAGACAAAATTTCCTCATTTACCAAAGAAGCACATAATCCCTGGGGAGTGGCAGTAAAAATAACATCCGCCCTGTCAGCAAGCTCTTCCATGTTGTCATCCATGCATTTTGCATCTACAATTTCAAACATATTGCCAAAGACCTGATGGTACTGCTTGTCGATATAGCTTCTTGAGCCATACCATACAATCTCCGCCTCCTTATGTCCCAGTAATAATCTCACTAATTCCTGTCCTGCATAACCTGTAGAACCGATAATACCTGCCTTTATCATATTGTTATCCTTTCTTCCTAATCCTTCATAGGCAATTGCGAAACTACCTATTTTCAAATGCGTAGTTATGCTGTTATAAACCACGGTTAAAACCCGGTTTCCTATTATAGCACTCTTTTATTTCCGTGTATAGTAAGGAAATCCGGAAATCTTTCCGTGTATGCTATTTCATAATTATACATTCCAAATGAATATTATGCAAGCATTTTCTATTTCTAATAATTTTTTCTCCGAAAAAGGGTTGCATAATATTCATTTTGGTTGTATATTAGTCAATAGATATTTTGAAGGAGGACTTTTTACAATGAAAGAAAAAGTAATTTTAGCTTATTCCGGCGGACTTGACACAACTGCCATTATCCCTTGGCTAAAGGAGAATTATGATTATGAAGTAATCTGCGTATGTATCGACGTTGGACAGGAAAGCGAATTGGAGGGTCTGGAGGAAAGAGCAATCTCCTGTGGTGCTTCCAAATGTTATGTATTAGATGTAGTCGATGAGTTCTGTGATGATTATATTGTTCCTACCGTCCAGGCAGGCGCTGTATATGAGAATAAATATCTGCTGGGTACTTCTATGGCAAGACCATTAATCGGTAAGGTTTTAGTAGACATCGCTCACAAGGAAGGCGCTACTGCCATCTGCCACGGCGCTACCGGTAAGGGAAATGACCAGGTTCGTTTCGAGCTTGCCATCAAGGCATTTGGTCCGGAGCTTAAGATTATTGCAGCATGGAGACAGGATGCATGGACCATGAATTCCCGCGAGGAAGAGATTGCATACTGCCAGCAGCATGGTATCAATTTACCGTTCTCAGCAGATTCTTCCTATAGCCGTGACCGCAACTTATGGCACATCAGCCACGAAGGTCTTGAACTGGAGGACCCTGCAAATGAACCAAACTACGAGCATTTACTCGTTCTTGGTACATATCCGGAAAAGGCACCGGATGAAGCTGAATATGTTACCCTTACCTTTGAAAAGGGTGTTCCAAAGTCTGTAAACGGCAAGGAAATGAAGGTTTCTGACATCATCCGTGAATTAAACCGCTTAGGCGGCAAGCATGGCATTGGCATTGTGGATATCGTAGAGAACCGTGTTGTTGGTATGAAATCCCGCGGTGTATACGAAACTCCGGGCGGAACCATTCTGATGGAGGCACATACCCAGTTAGAGGAGTTAATTCTTGACCGTGAAACATTGGCATTCAAGAAGACCATTGGCGACAAATTCGCTGACGTAGTATATGAGGGTAAATGGTGGTCACCACTCCGTGAAGCATTACAGGCATTTGTAGAGTCTACCCAGGAGCGTGTAACCGGTGAGGTAAAATTAAAGCTTTACAAGGGCAATATCATCAAAGCCGGCACAACCTCTCCATATTCCCTGTATTCTGAATCCCTTGCAAGCTTCACAACCGGTGATTTATATGACCACAAGGATGCAGAGGGCTTCATCAATCTGTTTGGACTTTCCACAAAGGTTCGTGCAATGCTGGATGCAGAGCGCAAATAGAGTATAACCCCAAAAACAGATTATATGAAACAGTGCGCAGGCCGCTTTGACCTGCGCACTGCTATTTTATTTTCCATCATATACAAGAAGAGAATCCACATCATAGTTCCGGAGTTTTTCCCTGCCCTTCAGACCAGCCAGCTCCATTACAAACTGAATCTTCACGACCTCACCGCCAAGACTTTCTACCATCTGGATAATCGCCTCAATGGTTCCACCTGTTGCCACAAGGTCATCTATTATGACAACCTTATCGCCCGGCTTAATGGCATCCTTATGCATCTCAATAACAGCGGTTCCATATTCCAGGGCATATTCCTTCTGAATTGTCTCACATGGCAACTTTCCCTTTTTACGGACGGGTACAAATCCCTTTCCCAATGTATAGGCAACCGGCATTCCAAAAATAAATCCCCTGGATTCGGGGCCTATGACAATATCAAAATCCACATCCTTAAGACTGTCTATCATTCCGTCAATCGACTTTTTAAGCCCCTCCGGGCTCTGGATAATAGAGGTAATATCACGAAAAATAATTCCTTTCTCCGGGAAATCCGGAATACTCCTTACATACTGGTCAATTCCACATCTGTCCTGCATTTTATCTCCTCCTGGTTTTCGCTTATCTTTTGCCAGCTTTAGAATAGCACACCTTGATTTCCCATGCAAGGATTTCATTGCATTTATTGTATGATTTGTCCTGCAATCAGCACACTGACCATAACGCTGCATATGGCGATGGCGATTCCTGCCGGAATGGTCCATCTGGACTTACTGATGCCGATACTCATAAAATATACTGAAATTGTATAGAATAAAGTCTCTGTACAGCTTAACAGGATGGAGGCGGTCATGCCAATACAGGAATCTGTTCCGAACTCCTTAAAGATATCAAACAACAGTCCATTTGCCCCTGATGCCGAAAACATTTTCACAATGCTAAGGGGAATAATTTCAACCGGAATATGGAAAATACCAGCCAGCGGCGCTAACAGTTCACTAATCAAATCCAGCGTACCCGATGTCCTTAAAACCCCTACCGCCACAAGCAGCCCCACGATGGTGGGCGCAATTTCCACAATAATCTGAAATCCCTTTTTTCCACCCTCAATAAAATCCTCAAAAACAGGCTTTTTATTAAAGACGCCATATCCTACAATATAAAAAATAATCAGCGGAATCATGAATACAGAAAGAAAATCCAGAATTTTAACCATATAGCCGCCTCCTATCCCCTGCCGCCCTTAACCGGTAATTTACACATTAATTTGCAGATAATAAAAGCCAGTCCCGTGGTAACGGCAGTCGCCAGCAATGCCGGTCCGACAACCGCCACAGGATTGGCGCTTCCATACTGGCTGCGGTAAGCAATCATGTTAATGGGAATTAACTGCAGCGAAGAAATATTGAGAAGCAAAAAGGTACACATCTCATCACTGGCGGTATTTATATCTCCACCCCGCTCCTCCTCTAACTGTCTCAATGCCTTCATCGCCTGGATTCCCGTAGGGGTACATGCCCACCCCAGCCCTAAGAAATTGGCAATAAAATTGGCAGATATATAGGATGCCGCACTATGGTCCAGGGGAAGCCGTGGAAATAAAAGCTTTAACAACGGCTTCATTTTATGGGTCATTTTTTCAATCAGACCGGAATTTTGCGCAATAAACAGCATTCCGTTCCACATACTGACAACCCCAGCCATGACAAATAATAATTCCACCGCTTCCTTTGATGATGCAATCACGCCCTCGCATACCGCTCCCAGATTCCCCTGAAATGCCGCAACAACGATTCCCACTAAAATCATTCCCGCCCATAGATAATTCAGCATATAATTCCTCTCAAATAGTGCTTCATTGAAAGTATACGGGAAAATCCGTAAAAATAGAACTACCCTCTCTTTATGGGATAAATATGAAATGTTTTTTGTACATTGCTCAATATTCCCTGCCAGAATGCCACAACGCACATGCAAAACAGAAAATAGCCTGCCCGGTACCATTTTTCCCCGGTAATATTTAAAATCCAGACCAGAGGTGAACCGTGGGAGGGCTTATTTAAAAACCAGAAATTCGTCCCCAGTATATTATTCATCCAGTGAAGAAGAATAAATCCGGCCATTCCAAACACAACGGGCATCCAGAAATCCCTCCACTCCGGAACCACCTTGTCCGACACAATAAGCCAGATTCCAAATGCCACGATTAACCCGTGGGAAAGAAACGCATGAATATGCATATAGTTAAAAAACGGATACGCCTCCCAATTTGGGAACAGCAATGCACCGGCAGCTCCCGGAACACAGAGTAGCACATAAATCACACCCCAGAAGCGTTTTTCCGTCCAGATATAGAGCACAGCAATCCAAAGCGCCATACTGCACAGATGAAACGGCAGAAATCCACTGTCAAAATATCCCGTTATAATAAGAACCGTATCCCGGTAAACAGCCATCACCGGAAACAGAATACCTATAATCCGGTTTACCTTTTTCTGTTTTTCTGCACTCTGCTCCACATACCAGCCTCCGCTTATGACAGTAAATATCAGTATGCCCAAAAGCCATAGCACATGACACATTCCAAACAGCTCAAATCCGCTTCCAGCTGGCAGCTCTGTCTCAAATAAAAAAAAATCCTTCATCATTTCTGTTCTCCCTGGAAAAGGTTAAAAGGATAACAGCATCCGGATTCTGCTTTTCACCAAAGTATCCGTCCCACTGGCATCATAATCTACGCTGATGTACTGCGTGTCCGGAAGCTTTCTGCGAATAGCTGGATACAGCCCCCTTCCACATACATGGCTTGGCAGACATCCAAAGGGCTGTCCACAGATAATCCGGTTATATCCATTCAGTGCATGATTGGCAAACTCCGCCCCAATCAGCCAGCCGTCTCCAATGGAGCACTGATAAGTAACATATCCCGCTGCCTTTTCCTTAAACACATCATAGGCATCCATACAGTAAAAGCCCTGCTCCTTAAGTGCATTTACCATATCCCGCTGCAGCTTTAAAAAGTACCCAAACACCCTGCGCTCTGCCTCCACGGCAAGCCCATTTTTTGATATTCCGCCCTCTGAGAGCAGATGGGTATCCATGTAATAAAGTGCATACCATGTAATGCCATTTATATAGTATTCACAGTTCTGCCCTTTTAAATACTCCTCCAGATTCCAGTTTCCCAGGTGGCAGTATTTGATATACAGTTCTCCCACAACCCCAAGCTTCAATACCTTTTTTTCTGTCCTGGAAATCCCCTTAAAATCCGTTACAATTTCCGAAAATCTTTTCCTGAGTGCATTCCCGGACAGTCTTTTACCCTGTTTTAAATCCTCTGCCAGTATCTTAATCCATTTATCATAACGCTGCCTTGTCTCCCCGGCATTGGCTTCATACGGCTCTGTCTGGTTTGAAAGAATCATCAACAAATCGCCGTAATAGGCAGCCGCCACCGCCCGGATTAACATATCCGGTGTAATGGGCAGGCTATGCTTTTTTTCCAGTCCCGTCACGTTTAAGGATATCACCGGCACCATGGAATAGCCGGCGTCATCCAGCGCCTTCCGAATCATGGGAATATAATTGGAGCCCCTGCAGGCATCCCCCGCCTGGGGCTCTAAAACTACTGTGTGGTTTACATCATATTTTCCGCTCTGCAGGGTCTTTAAAATCTGCCCCACAATCAAAATGCCCGGATAACACAAATCGTTATGTGCATATTTTAATCCAAGATTGGTAATCCCTTCTGTCTCCTCCATAATTACCGGACGGTATTTCCTGGAATAAAAGGCATACTTTAATAAAGGAAAATGGGCATCCAGCATCGCCGGTATCAAAAGAGTATATTTTTCATTGTGTTCTTCCTCTTTAATCCGATACATAGAGGTACTCCCTTCTTGCAATAAGAAAATTTAGGTAATTGCGAAACTCTTTATTTTCAAAATCTAGTTGTGCAATATACAAATCCTTTTTCTATATTGCATTATACCCTGTTTTACCTGATTCCAAACATATACCCTTTTGTTATATTACATCCGAAAGCGCAATCCCGATTTGCATTCCAGTACCGCCTCTGTTATCCTGCATGGCGTCTCTCCATCCATATGAAACCACTGGGGCTGCTCCACGCCTACACTGATTTTTTTACAGGTATGCGCCGTGATACTCCGGAAAACAAAATGTTTTTTCACATATACCAGCATTACTGCCAGCAGCAGCTTCCATTTCGGCATGTCCCTTACCAGACAGATATTAAGCATTCCGTCCGCCGGGTCTGCCTGGGGACAAAACGGTACGCCGCCCCCTTCTCTTTCGTGAATCATGCCCACCACAAAAAACAGATTGGGAACTGAGAGCTTCTCCCCATCATCCATACAGATGACCGCCGGTGCCGCTGTTCTTGTAAAAATCTGCTTCACACCAATTGCCACATAAACCAGCTTTCCAAGGTGAACCTTATTCAATACGGTCTTTAATCTGCTTCGGCTTACCTCCTCACAGATATCCGCATCGTATCCCACACCGCTGCTGATGATAAACCTTCTCCTCCGGGGCTGTCCAGCCCCGCTTTCCTCTGCCCGGTATGTAACCTCTCCATAATCGAGAATCCTCTCTTCTTTGTGATGTAAAATTCCATCCAGCGCCCGTCTCGTATTCTTATCAATTCCCATATTCCTGGCAAAATCATTTCCCGAGCCTGTGCGGATGCAGGAAAGAACCGTATGCTCAAAGGACTGAATGCCGTTTAATACTGCATTCAGGGTACCATCTCCCCCAAGAACCACCAGATGGCAGTCCTGTATTTCCATGGCTGCCGCCGCTTCATCTACATTATGTAAACTTACTGGCTCTGCCTGTGACAATTCTGACTGATACAATTCCGTCTGTGTCAGCGCTGCAACAAGCTCCGTCACTTCCCCTGCATTTTGCAGGATATGCGCCTCATATGCAATTCTTTCCTCCTTCAAAACAGCTTCCACCCCGCTCCAGACGTGCAAGCCCTTTCCGGAAGAGGAAGCAGGATTAATAATAAAATGGTACATCGTTTTTCTCCCCTGTGGTAATATACCTTTATTATACCCTATTCTTTCTCTGCCGTATAGAAGTTAAAATTTGTTTTTATTTCTCCTGTTACATTCTGATACCGGTACACACTAAGCATAATTCCGAGCAATATATAAGTTGTAAGCATTCCGGCACCTCCGTAGGTAATAAACGGACAATAAATCGCACTTGGCAAAAAACCGGAATTGCATAATACATAAAATACAAACTGTACCAGCAATACAATCGCACATCCGCTTCCCATAATCATCCCAAGCTGATTTTTTTGTAATATTGAGAGATGAAATCCCCGCCAAAACAGCAGCACAATCAACCCTACAACCACAATTGCTGCCAGTATGCCATAATAAGTGGAAATATAAGCAAGGGTGTAATCATTTCCGGCAGGAAGCTTATCTGCTGTCCATTCTCCGGAATCCATAAGCCGGTTCATCCCTATCCATTGGTTATTAGTCAGAAAATCCCACGTAAATCTGCCATATTGGTAATCGCTCTCCACCTGAAACGGATGCAGCCAGAACTGAATCCTGTCTTTCATATAAGAATTGCCGGAAAAGGATATAAGATTTACCAACGCCACCGGTACCATGATTGCAACAATTCCCATAATACATAGTATGAGCTTCCGTGATACCCGGAACCAGTTTTTACAGACTGCCACTGCTAAAGTCCCGCCAAAGGACAATCCGATTATTACCATCATCGGGAGATTCACAGACAACAGAAGCACCAGAAATACCGGCAATGCCCAGAGTACACCTTTTACAAGCGCCCGGTATCCCTCTCCCCTGCAGCTGTAAAGAATGGCTCCATAAAGGGGCACAAATAGCGGTAAAAAACTGGACAGATTATAATGTCCATAAAAAGGAATATCCAGCCAGATATTATGCATAACCCCCACACCGTTTACCAGCAGACTAAGTATGCTGATACCTGCCAATACAAGATAAATCATCTTAGCCCATTTTCCAATTCTGCTGTAATCCAGCATACAAATTCCAATCATTACTGCAATACCGGCTGCAATGCAAATAACTGCTTTTGCAGGAGACGGCATAAAACTGCTCTGCCCAAAATGTACGCTTAGCAGATACTGAACCAGCAGCCCTATTCCACTTAAAAATATTATCAGAAGAATCATATCCCACGCCATCTGCGGCTTATGAATCCGGTCAAGCTCAATTCCCGTCTCCACCGGGTCTCCCATCTGCCGGACTGCCTCTTCTTCTGCTTCCTCTTCCTCCATTCCATCCGCCATATAAGCACATTTCTGGTCTTCTATATGGCTGCGGATTTCTTCCTCTACCATGCCTCTTGCCTTTTTACAGCGGAGCTGTTCCATCAGTATTTCCAAATATTCCTGCTGTTTCATGCCATTCCCCCCAGACTATCGAAAAATATATCTGCTGACAGGTTGTCCCCACCATGCTGTATCTGCTGCCTTATATTTAAAACATTGGCAACCGCTTCGGAATAGGTTTCCCACTCCTGTCTTTTCTCCTTCAGTACCCTATGCCCCTCCTTTGTAATCCTGTAGTATTTCCGTACTTTTCCTCCCACCTCTTTCTCATATACGGTAAGAAGCTTCTTCTGTTCCAGGCTATGCAGCAACGGATACAGGGTTCCCGCCTTTAACTCAAAAACATTCTGGGAACGTGCCCTCAGTGTTTCAATCATCTCATAGCCATACATATCCTTTTCTGCCAGCAGCTTTAATAACAGCATTGTAGTACTGCCAGATACCAGACTTTTGTCAACTGCCATTCTGATTACCTCCTTGACTTTTTTAAAAACACAGAAAATTTATCTGCATCTTTTCTTTTTATTATATAGATTATCTATATATTGTCATATTATATCGGTTATCTATATATGTCAAGAAAATACTCTCCTTTTTATTTTTTCTTAAGAAAGTTATTTTTTGTTTTGACTCAAAAATGGTCCACCGGACCTTTTTCTCATATGCATGGCAACAAAAAAGCAGGATACATTCTTTCACAAAAATATATCCTGCTTTATTTTATCAATCATTTATCTTTTTGTATTCGCCCACCTGCTCCAATACCATATGTTCAACAGTATTACTGACATAAAAACCATTCTTTCGCATTTCTAACAATAAAGGACTAATTTCTTCTATTTTGCCCTGCTGCTTTGCTTTATACATTTTCTTTTCACTATAATCATGAATCTGTTCTACATGAATCCAATCCCCTGCAGAACAAATCTGCACACAGACCGAATCGTCTTTTGCCGTCACTTCCTGGAATACAGCATAAGGTATATAAATTTCCTGATACATCTCTCTCAAAATATCCAGTCTGCCAATCCCACAAAGTACAATCAAAGGAGTAGAGTTAACAATTACTTTACGCATGTTCTATCTCCTCCAAAAACTCTTCTTTATTGTCATATTGAAAAATAGATACATGATTCTGCCCTAAATATTTTATAAATTCTTCCTCTGTCATCCCTGCAATCTGCGAACAATATCCGATAGATACACCGCTTTGTGTATAATATCCAAGTGCTACTGCTCGTCTTGCAAATTGCTCCGCCTGTTCATGGTTCATTTTGGTATCAAAAAGGACTTCGTCTGGTATACTAAATGCTATCTGACACATAATCATTCCCATTCGTATTAATTCTGGTTACTTTCCTATTTTACCACAACTTATAAAAATTAGCCATTATAATCTATAGAACCTCTCTGCTTTATTATATGAAAACGAATTGCCATTCCAAGCCCGGCTCCCATCAGATTCTTTTTTGTAAATGCAGATATGGCAAAACCAATGGTTCCGATTTCAAGCTGCTATGATACTTTACTTATCCATCCTTTTCCTACTGCACCTGGTGTCTCTTAAATGCCCTGCCTGCAAAAGGCATCAGTACCACCAGCATCAGCAGATACACCACATACCGCATACCGATATAGTCAAAGACTACCTTTCCAAACGGATAAGAGAGCAGCGTTCTCGTTCCGTGGTCCATCGCATTAAATGGAAGCAGATACAAAATATGATTATAAATGCCATTGGTCTGACTGCTCTTTAAGAAAAGTGCGATAAAAAATATAAACAGCATAATTGCCAGCACCGGCAGTCCGTTTTTCATCCTCGCCGACACAAACAGGGTAAGGGCAGTCATTCCCAAGGCAACCACATATAAAATGCCAACACAGACCAGCACTGTTTCCAGATAGGTAAACGGATACGGAATTTCCAAATCAAAATTCTGAACCGGAAGATTCCAGCCCTCTATGCCATAGCTTAACAGAATAATGAGAAAGCTGACTGCAATATTTATTGTATGAAACAAGGCTCCAAACAGGAGAGCCGCAAGGTTTTTGGCTGCAACAACCTTACTTTTCCCATATTTTGTAGTCAGTATAATATGGTCTGCATTGCTCTCATATTCCCCTGCATATGTGGTGGCTGTCATAATAAATAAACTCACAAGAGGGATGCAGAAAAAGCCCATGATATCTAGTATTCTTGCCCAGCCCTCCGCATAGCCATAAGTAATCGGGGTTTCTATTTTTTCACTCTTTTTCAGCCAGTATTCCTGCTCCGCCTTAGTGTACTGCCAGTCGCTGCTGCCGGCAAGCAGAGTATTGCGCAGCTTTTTCTGCCTTGTCTCGTAAAAGCCGTCCTCCGCTTCCAAATTAAGCTCCCTTAGATTGGCTCCCCAGGTCTGGATGCCCGGTTCATCATAGTTATGCCCTATCAGCAGGAACAAATCGCTCCTTGGCGTATAATACTCATAATACAGCGAGTCCACCAAATGCCAGTCATTCCCCTCTCCTTCGGAGTTTCCCGGAGCAGATGCTATTTCCTGGTATTCCCCTACCAGCTGTTCCACCCTTTCATCTGTCAGAGGACCGGCTAATGCATCCAGGGTCTCCTTTTTATAGGCAGCGTAATCCAGCCCTGAAGCCTTGTTTCCTTCCTCGTCATAAATCCATGTCTGTTGTATCGACATCAACATAAACACTGCCATAAGAACACAGGTACCCCAGAAAACAATCAGGTTCATTTTTTTCTTATATAACTTCATAAACTCAAATTTAATTAATGTACACATATAGCTTCCTCCTCACTATCCTAAAACTGGTATAAATACAAATCCTCCAGGGTTGGTGCTACATGCTCCGCCATATCTGACGGAGCCTCCCCGCTTACAATCCGAAGCTCCACCATATCCTCTACGTGATGGAGATTAATAATGTTATACCGGGCACAGAGGGTATCTGCACTTTCCCTGTCCGTTACCACCTTCCAGACCTTGTCTGAAATGGACTCCACCAGCTCTGTCACCGTTCCCCTTGCAATAAAGGCTCCGTTTTTCATCATCAGTATTTCATCTGCAATATACTCCACATCAGACACAATATGGGTAGATAAAATGACCAGCCTGTCACTGGCAATATCCGATATGAGATTGCGGAAGCGGACTCTTTCCTTTGGGTCAAGACCTGCTGTAGGCTCATCCAGCACTAAAATTTTCGGGTCATTTATCATCGCCTGGGCAATTCCCAGACGCTGCTTCATTCCGCCGGAGAAGGTCTTGATTTTCTTATTTGCTACTTCCTTCAATCCCACCATTTCCAGCAGCTCATCTGCCCTCCGCTTTGCATTTGCAGGCGGCAGCCCCTTAAGTGCCGCAATATAGAGCATAAACTCCTTCGCTTTAAATTCAGGATAATATCCAAAATCCTGGGGAAGATAACCAAGCTGCTCCCTGAATTCTTCTCCCATATCCAGATTATTCACTCCGTCCAGCTTGATTTCTCCGGATGTCGGTGTCAGTATTCCGCAAATCATACGCATCAATGTGGTTTTTCCCGCTCCGTTTGCACCGAGCAGTCCGTATACCCCGTTTCCAAACTCTCCATCCAGCCTGTCTACGGCAATTTTACTGCCGTATTGCTTTGTCAGCTGTTCTATCGTTAATACCATATCATTTCCTCCTGTCTTTCTAAGTCAACAACCCCGCTGCAAATTATCCCTCTGCAGCCAGCAGTCCCTCACAATGTAATACGTCCTTCCAAACCTCCCTTATGACCTTTACCAGAACCAGCAGGGAAGCAATGCATACCAGCAGCCACATATCCTGGTTCTCCCTGCTGTAAACCAGAGGTCTGTAAAACGCAATCATCACAAAGCACACACATACACAGCCGGTATAAGCAAGAGCCTGATATCCATACATACCCTTTCCGGCGTATTTCAGCAGATAAATCAGCCCGATTACGGTAAGATTAAAGGGCACCAGGCTATAGAGCAGAATCCCGAACAGGCTTTCATCCAGATAAATATTTAAAAATGTGACAAAGCCGCCAAGCACTAATAAATCCGCAGTTCCTAAAATACACATTCTGGAAAGCACCAGCTTCTTTAAGGAATATTTTGTTGCCATCTCAATTTCCAGCATGCTTTTATAACAGATTTTTGCAAGTTCCTCGATATGAAATACCAGAAGCATCGGGGTCATTGCAGAGACTACGGAAAGTATTCTGTAATCCCTATACCCAATTTCAAGCAAACGGTATAGAATCATGCAGATTACCACAAAAACCGCCAATTGCCCAATCCACGTATGAGGTCTGATAAAGCCAAGCTGCCCCAAAATAAACTGCCGGTCCGTCATCCGGCAGGGCTGTCTCATATCCTGCAGCAGTGCCCTGGTTTTTTCTTTTCTTTTCCGGTCTGGTGCCGGAACCTGATACTGCTTAAGTCTTTTCTTTAACTCCATTTCCTCTCCTGTCATATGCCTGCCTCCTTTCCTAACAATTCCTGTCCCTTTTTTAAATGATATTTCACCGTGGATAATTTCAAATCCAGTATTTTGGCAATATCCTTTATCTTCCTGTCCTGATAAAAACGGAGATAAATAATTTCCCTTTCCAGCTCCGGCAGCCTGTCTAACGCTTCCTTTACCGCCAATGCCTGCTCGGCTTTTACAAAGCCTTCCTCCTCTGCCTGCAGCTCCACATCCTCAAGGGAATAAAATTTCTTCTTTTTGTAAAAATCCCTGCACAAATTTCCGGCGACCACATATAAATAATTTTCAAATTTTCCATAATGCCGGTAATCCTCTATATATGCTTAAATACCCTTAAGAACACTTCCTGTGTCAAATCCTGTGCATTTTCCCTGTGGGTCACATGTCGGTAGCAGTAGCCATACACCCGGTCATAATATTTGTCAAACAGGGCATTGATTCCCTCTTTGTCACCCTTTTTCAGTTGTTTTATGAATCTGGTATCTTCCACTATGCCATCCTTCCCGCAGCAGGGAATCTGCTACAATCCGCCTTGCTGTTTCCTTGTTCTGTTTGAAACGTTTCACTTATTATAACGATTCTAATCCGAAAAAAGTCAAACTATCCAAAAAATTTCTTCTAAAAATTTTTCTTTTTTGGTATAAATTTTCAAATCCGTATTCATAATAACCATATATCAATAAAAAGGAGAATCAAAATGAGTAATTTATCAGAAAAAGAATTATCTGCATTAAACGATTGTTTATCGGAAGAAGAATTACTGGTAAAAAAATTCCAGATGCTGGCAAGTCATGCCACAGATGCAAATGTAAGAAGTGAAATGGAAGAAATTTCCAAGAGACACCAGTCACATTTTAACAAGCTTTATAGTCATTTAAGTTAGGAGGATAACGATGGAATTATATAAAGAAAAAGAAATATTAGGCGACGCCTTAGCTGCACAGAAATCAGCTACCAATCTGTTCAATACTTTCTCAAATGAATGTGTACATGAAGGACTTCGTTCCACCATGTTAGATATCCTTGCCGATGAACACACGATGCAGCAGGATGTATTCTGCTCCATGCATGAAAGAGGCTTCTATCCTACTCCGGATGCAGAGCAGAACAAGATTGATGAGGCAAAGCAGAAATATTCATGCTCTTATAAGCCGTTGTAATACCGGCTTTTACCTGAAAAATACCGCAAATCTGTAATTGGATTTGCGGTATTTTGCGGGACATTTTTATCTTCTCAATCATTCTATTCTACCTAATACTACGATATCTTTTCTAATTTTTCACTATGTTCTTGGATTACAACTTTCATAATATCAATATCATCCTGCATACTGTCAATCTGTGCAGCCTTTTCCATATAAATTTTGGAAGAATCCACATACATTTTTTCAATGGTCCGAACTCTTGGTAAGACTTCATTTTCAAGCAGAATGCTATTACGCCTTACTTCTTTTTCTAATGAATCCATTCTGCTGGTCAAGCTTCCGACATTTTTCTGTAAGGTGCTTATGTCCTCTTTTATGTTGCCTACTTCTTCCTGTAAGCCGCTCACGTCTTCTTTCAAACCGCTTACATCCTCTTTCAGACTCCCTACCTCTTCCTTCAAGCCGCTTACGTCCTCTTTCAGGCTTCCTACCTCTTCCTTCAAGCCGCTCACGTCTTCTTTCAGACTCCCTACTTCTTCCTTCAAGCCGCTTACATCTTCTTTCAGGCTTCCTACTTCTTCCTTCAAGCCGCTTACGTCTTCTTTCAGGCTTCCTACCTCTTCCTTTAAGCCGCTTACGTCTTCTTTCAGGCTTCCTACTTCTTCCTTCAAGCCGCTTACATCTTCTTTTAAGCCATGGATATCCTGTTTAATTGGCTCAAGCTTTGCTTCCACAATGTCTGAAATTGCGGATAATAATTCCTTATCTGACATAAATGCCCTCCCTTCTTCATATAGTAGTGCAATTATATCAGAATACACGCATTGTGTCAATCCGAAAGAGAGGTATGTGTACACAAAAAATCTATATTCTCCCTGCCAGCATTTCTCTATGCAGAATACCTAACAGGCTTGCCATCCTGCCTTCTGCCTCTCTGCAAAGCAAATCGATGCACTGTCTATCCAGCCGGATATTCTTCATTTTGGCAATCCGCTCCACAATCCCGGGTGTAATTTCAATTTCCCGGCTTTCCAATCTTGTCACATAGTCCGCAACCGGCAGACTACTATCGGCAGACGTACCTATAAACAACCGTTCTCCCTGTGCTAACCAGCTGTGCACCAAATCAAAGATATATATTAAAGTATTCTCTTTTCCGGCTAAATCTTCCATATTTTCTATTATGACAATTGATGTCTCAAGCTCTTTCAATATATCCCTGTCATGTAAAAAAGAATCTATCACCTGTTCCGTAGTAATCCAGGTTATCATTTTTCTCTTCTGCTGCTTCTGCCAATCCAAATCCAGCTGCCGCAAAAAAGCTGTTTTCCCACTGCCGCTTTTTCCCACCAGCATATAAGCTCCAAATTTGCGCCCTGCAAGCCACTCCTCTTCCATATCCCGTAATAATTTATTTTCCTCTGTAAATAAAAACTCCATCCAGAAATCCTCCTTTTTCAGTCCTCTTCCGGAATCACCCTGTTCCGGTATAGCAAATCCTCTCTTACCGTAAAACCCATTTTCTCCCAGAAGGCATTCCCTTCCGCATTATCTTTAAAGACTACCAATGCCGCCTTTTTGATTCCCAAAAGCTTAAGCGCATTTACCACTGCATCCACCAGCTGTGCTGCAATTCCATTTCCCCTGTATTCCTTAAGAACCGCCAGATGATAAATGTATGCCCTTCTCCCATCATTGCCTGCAAGAATCACTCCAGCTGCATTTCCGTCTCTTTCTGCCACAAAGCAGGTATCCGGATTCCGAAGCAGAAAATGCTCGATTCCATCCCTTGAATCATCCAGCTCGTTTAATCCAACACCATCACAGGAAAGCCAAAGCTTGTGCACTTCCTCATAATCACTGATTCGCATCCTGCGGATACCAGTCCCTTCTCCCTTTTGTGACTTCCGCTCCTGCCTTTGCTCTATCAGTTTTTCATCTGTCCGGATTTTATACTCCAACAGCCGCAATACATATTCCGGCATAGTCCTTTTTCCGCATTCCCAATCCTGTACGGTACGGTAAGGAATATTAAAATAATCGCAAAATTCCCGGCGGTTTAAATGCAAATCCTTACGCAATTCCTTTATAATTTCACTTAATTCCCTGCTCTGTCTTTCTTCCATTCTATCTTCCTTTCGTTGCCTTAACCGGCTGTTCAGGACAATTGAAAATAATTTCTTAATTTAAATTTTCTCTGCTTCTGGTTCACAATTATACTATAAAGCACCTGAAATGTCATGCCAAATGCCGGAAACTTTTCCCATAGAGAAAAAAAGCAGGAAAATACGAACATATCTCCCTGCTGTTAACACATTTTCTATCCTAATACTTTGAACACCGGAACTGAAGCTCTTCCCAGCGTCTGTCCACTTCCTCCTGGAACTGTACGATTAAGTCTTCATTTCCCTTCTTGAATAAATGCTTGAATCTTCCCTGTGGCCTTAAGAAATCCTCAATCGGAAGCTTTTTCTTCGGCTCATAATTGAGAATCCATTTGCCGTGGTCCACCTCAAACAATGGCCAGTAACAGGTCTCCACACCCAGCTTACAAATCTCCATAATATCCTCAGTCGGATATCTCCAGCCTCTCGGACATGGTGCCATGACATTCAGGAAACAGGCACCCTCTGTATAAATCGCCTTTTCTGCCTTTGTATGTAAATCCTTGAAGTTACCAAGTAATGTAGACTGACCAACATACGGAACATCATGGGCTGCAATAATGGAAGCTAAATCCTTACGGTTCTGCATTTTACCATTGGACTGGCTTCCCACCGGTGTTGTGGTGGTATCTGCATACATCGGGGTTGCAGAGGAACGCTGGATACCGGTATTCATATAAGCACCGTTATCGTAACACACATAGACAAAATCATGGTTACGCTCCATAGCACCGGATAGAGACTGTAAACCGATATCGTATGTACCACCGTCACCTCCAAAGGTAATGAATTTATAGGTATCATCAATCTTGCCTTTTCTCTTTAATACATTATAGGCAGTCTCCACACCGCTCATAGTAGCACCTGCATTTTCAAATGCATTGTGGATATAACTGTCCTCATATGCGGTATACGGATACATAAAGGTGGAAACCTCCAGACATCCTGTAGCATTACCGATAACCGCCTTGTCCCCCTCATGAAGGGCACGGAGCACTGCACGAACTGCAATGGTTCCGCCGCATCCGGCACACATTCTGTGTCCTGGAGCCAGACGTTCCGGTTTATTCATTTCTGCTTTAAAATTATAACTCATCTCATCTGCCTCCTTCTAATTCTTCTTTGCAGGATTCTCACGGCTTACGGTATAGCCCTCTCCGCGCAATCCCACATAACGGTACTCTTTAAACTCTTTGCCTTCTTTATCGTAAGCTTCCAAATCCTTGTAAATCTGCTCTGCCTCTTCCACTGTGAAATCTCTTCCACCCAGACCATAAACGAGATTAAATGCCTTTACATCCTTTGCATAGTCATAAAGGGCTGCCTTTACCTCGGCTCCAAGTGGGCCGCCCTTGCCCCGGAAGCACTCGCTTCTGTCCATGATAGCAACCGTCTTGCAATTCTTAAGGGCATTGGCAATTTCCTCATCCGGGAACGGACGAAACACCCGAAGCTTTAATAATCCGACCTTCATTCCCTGCTCTCTTAAAGCGTCCACTGCATCCTTCGTGGTTCCCGCTGCAGAGCCAATCATCACCAGTGCATAATCCGCATCCTCTAAGCGGTACTCCTCGAAAAAGCCATAGCTTCTCCCGGACATTTCGCCAAATTCCTTACCAACCTCCAAGATAACCTTCTTGGCGTTGTTCATGGCGGTATTCTGCGCCATTTTTGTCTCCATATAGTAATTGGAAACTGCGTATGGTCCCAGCGCCATTGGCTGGTCTGCATTTAACAGATAATTTTCCGGCTCATACTCACCAACAAAATTCTTAACCTTGTCATCTTCTAATAATTCAATATTCTCCACCGCATGACTGGTGATAAAACCATCCTGGCAAATCATAATCGGAAGTCTGACATCCTTATGCTCGGAAATACGGTATGCCTGGACAAAATTATCATATACCTCCTGGTTGTTCTCTGCATAGATTTGAATAAATCCGGTATCCCTTGCACCCATGGAATCCGAATGGTCACAGTTAATGTTAATCGGACCGGATAACGCCCTGTTTACAAGACAGAGTGCCAACGGTAAACGGTTGGAAGCCGCTACATAAAGCTCCTCCCACATCAATGCCAGACCACAGGATGAGGTTGCGGTAAGCGCTCTTGCTCCCGCTGCCGAAGCTCCAATGGTTGCACTCATGGAGCTGTGCTCGCTCTCCACCGGAATAAAATCCGTATCCATCTCTCCGTTTGCGATATAGTTTGCCACATACTGTGGAATCTCCGTGGACGGAGTAATCGGAAATGCAGGCATAACATCAGGATTCACCTGCTTGATTGCATAGGAAATGGCTTCATTTCCGGATAAACGTTCTCTAACTGCCATCTTACTGTCCCTCCTTCATGGAAATTGCATCAAAAGGACAAACCTTTGCACAGATACCACAGCCCTTGCAGTGGTCATAGTCAAAATCTTCCCTCTTGCTGTCGCAGACCGGAATAGAGCTGTCCGGACATACCGGTACGCATAACAGGCACTGCTTACACTTCTCACTGTGAAAAACCGGAGTCTGGGTTCTCCATTCTCCTGTCTTAAACTCCTTGGAGGTTCCGGCACCGTAAATCTGGTTTCCCACTGTCAAATCCTGCCAGCTGCTCTTTTCTGTAATCTTTGTAATATCTGTTGCTGCCATTTACTCCACCTCCTCATATGCCATATGTAATGCCTTAAGGTTACCCTCAATCACCTCTGGCTTCTTTGCAAATTTGTGCTTGTAAGAGCCTTCCATCTCCCGGAAGAAATCCTCCTTCGTCATAACCTTGCTGATTGCAACGATGGCTGCCAGCATCGGAGAATTCGGGAAATATCTGCCTAAGCACTTTTCGGAAATCTCCCTTGCGTCTATCGTATACACTCCGCCGGTATACCCCTTTAAGAACGGCTTTACCTCCTCCGCACTCTTTGTGGTATTAATGACAATTGCGCCCTCCGGATTCAGCCCTGCCGTCACATCTACACTCTCTAACAATGTCTCATCTACCACAACCACATAGTCCGGGTCATAAATGTTGGAATGTACACGGATTGGATTTTCACTAATCCGGTTGTAAGCCGTAATCGGCGCTCCCATCCGCTCCGGACCATATTCCGGAAAACCCTGTACATGTTTTCCTGTCATAAATGCAGCATCCGCTAACATCAATGCCGCTGACTTGGCACCCTGGCCGCCTCTGCCGTGCCATCTGATTTCTACTGTGTTTCTCACTTTTTACACTCCTTGTTTTTTCCTTGTTATCCGCTTTAAACTGATATGTTTTATATGAAATGATTATGCTAAGGTGTACTCTTAATATCATAAAGTATTTGTGATTAATTGATTCATTTTATCAAGAAAACCCACAGCACACTATCCGTTATTATAGGTGCTATGGGCTTAAATGTAAAGTGAAAATATGAAAAGATTTCACGCGGTATGTGAATATTACTCACTATTTCAAAACTGCCTGTCAAGCCTTTCCTTTCTCAACCGTTTTCCGTATACCGGCATGCCGGGAATCCACTGCATCCCCAAAACTCGCCGTATCTTCCATTTCTCCGTCTCATCTCTCCGCCGCATCTAGGGCAAATTTTTTGAGAATATTTTACACGCTCCTGTGCCATCCGCTCAAAACACTGCTGGTTCATCAGGCAGTCGTTCAACGCTCTATGCGCACCAGATGTACTGATTGTGTAATAAGCAGCGATATCCACCAGCCTGTGATATCCAAGCTGGGGAAGACACCGCCTTGCCATCGGAAGCGTATCAATATAATCATTGCTGATTGTCTTCCCAAACAATTCTTCCGCCGCTCTCCATATGAATTTCATGTCAAAAGACTGGATATTATGCCCCACCAGTATATTATCCCCAATAAATTCAATAAACTGCGGGAAAACCTCATCCAATACCGGCTCATCTGCCACCATTTCATTACTGATTCCATTTACCGCCGTTGCCCCGTAAGGTATCGGTCTTTCCGGATTGACCAGGCTGCTGAAGGTATCTGTTACCTTTTTATTTACCACCTTCACTGCTGAAATCTCAATAATGGAATCGTAATTGGGGCTGATTCCTGTGGTCTCTAAATCAAATACAATATAATCTGCTACATAATCCTTTAGGGAATTTCCCCGTCTGTCTCCTAGCATAGGTTACCTCATTTATCTTTGTGTTTTTATTTCTAATATAGAGAATATCATATAAAAACGGGCAACGCAAACCTTTCTCCTTATAATAATTCCATTCATTATCGCACATTAGACAAGCTTTATTCCAATTGTAACAATCCCCAAAACCAACAAGACCACTCCCACTATCCGATTCAATTTTTTAATCTCACATTTGTTTGCAAATTTTGCGGAAACCACTGCACCCACCAGACAGCAGATTACAATAACCGCCATCGGAAGGGGATAGATATCTGCTCCCATAGACACATGGCTGACTGTTCCTGTCAACGCAACCACCGACATAATCATGGTGCTGGTTCCAACTGCAACCTTCAGATTATAACCCAGCACCAGAGTAAATACCGTCAGCATCAATATACCTCCACCGCTTCCGGTAAAACCGCATACCCAGCCAATCAGGCAGCCTAAAAACATGGCAAGAACCGTTTTCGCCTGTCCCCCATTTTCTTTCAAATTTACAGCAGATTCATTGCCCCCGGTAACCGGTTTTACAAGAAACTTTATTCCAAGAAAAACCGTTGTCAGCATAGATATATAGCCTAACCCATCCGGTTCCTTCTGGCTGAAGAGATAACCGCAATAGCTTCCAATCACCGTTCCGATAAAAGCAGTTATCATAACCAATGCGCCCCTTTTTGCGTCAATATTCTTATTTTTATAATATGTATAAGCAGACAATAAGCTTGCCAGTACATCGGATGCCAGGGCAACCGTCACTGCATCATACCCCTGCCACCCGCATAGGCTAACTAAAAACGGGGTAATGACTACGGCTGCGGAAAGTCCCGCCAGACCAGTTACAATCCCCGCACCCAATCCGGCTGCCACATAGATAACATACAACATAAAACATTCCTTCTTTCGCGTTTCATACTAATCACTATAATATGCTTTAATCCGAATACCATGTCAAGAAATACATGTATAATTAATATAATTTCTACAGGATTAAACAAAAACAAGTTCCATACTCAAGAAAATACAGGCAGCCAGGCTTCCTGTATTTTCTTCAAATGTATTTTTTATAATCTTTTCCTGTTTACATATCTCCTTTAGAACAAATCTTTAAATTTATCGACAATTCCCTTTTTCTCTTCTTCCTCCTGCGTACTCTCCTCTTCTTCTACCTTAACCGCACCGCTCTGAATGACAAACTGAACCGAAGCTACATTTGTGTTCTTCTCTGACACAAAGGATTTCACCTCATAATCCCCGCCAGTAAAAGAGTCTATCATGGTGTCAAGCTTATCATCAATTTCACCCTGTAATCCACTGGTCTCACTTCTAAAAGTTCCTGTCCCCTCCGACATGGACTGGGTGCCTTCATAAAGCTGGCTGGTACCTTTTACAAGGGTTACCGCACCTTCACAGATTTTGCTGTATCCGGTGGTAATCGTATTGACCGCTTCCGTATATTCCCCGATTCCGGAATCCAAAGCATCATAATTTTCTACCAACTGGTTGATGCCAGTCTTTAACGTGGTCATGTCTTTTGCCAGATTGCCAAGGGAATTTACCAGACCTTGAATATTCCCGTCAAATTCTTTATAACCTGCATTTAATTTTGCGGCTCCAGTCATCAGCTCCCCTGAATCCTTATCCAGACTTGCATCTATTCCGGATATTAAAGTATTACTTCCCTTAATATAAGCAGTATCTGCACTCAGCAGCTGCTGCGCCGTCTTTATGGCTGCCGTACTGCTGATATAACGTGCAATCTCACCCTGTCCCTGGTCACATACCGCTTTTGCCTCTGCATCTCCATTCCCGGCAAGCTCTGCCAGCTTTCCCGCAGCTGCACTTTCTCCACCGCTTGTATATGCACTGTATACCTTCTGCTGGGTACTGCTCAGGGAAAGGGCACCGGCAGCTGTGCCATGTTGTGCAGCAAACGCATTTATATCCGATATTCCTGCATTACTTAATTCGCTGTAATACGAGGAAATGGATGCATCCAGCTTCGTAAGTCCCTTTTCCAGCTCATCCAGTCCGTTTTTTATCTCCGTAGAAGATTTGCTTAAGGTACTTAACTGTTCCGTTGTAATCGTAACATCCTTCAAGGAAGTCTGTATCGTTTTTAAGGCTGTCTTCACTGCTGTTGAGCCCTTTGTCAGATTCCCTGATTTTTTGTTCAGCTTATTCAGTGCCGTATTTATGGTATTGATTCCCTCTTTTAAGGATTCTGCACCCTTGTTAACTGTTTTTGCACCCTCATTTAAATCAGCAGCCCCGTCATCTAACTCTGCCACTCCATCCTGAAGCTTACTAATTCTGTCTTCCAAATCCGAAGTATCCACATCCTCGTCGGACACATCCAGATTAAGCCTTACACCATTTATGGCAATTGCCTCCATCTCAAAATTCGTTACATCTGCAGCAACCTCAATATCCTTGGATTTTCCCGGAAGAATGGTATAGGTCATCTGCTTGTCACTTCCCGCATTTGCCTCTGTCGCCCCATTGCAGACGATGTTTTCACAGGAATCTGTATCCAGCTTTAAAGTCACCTGTAATGCATAATTATCAAAGAAGTCACTTTTACAATTCTTATTCTCGCTTACATGAATCGTAATCTTTAATGCACCGCTTTTCCCTGCAACCTCATCGGCACTCATGCTGATTCCGTCCAGCTGATAGGAAATATCAAAATCCCAGGGAATCTCCACATCCTTCATGACGCCTTCATAATACAGACGGTCCGCATTATTGGTAACCTTTACCACTCCGTTTTCATAGGTAATATCATCTTCTGTATTCATGCCATGCACTTCTTCATAATCCCCATAATCGGTAATCTCTTTCTCCGTAAAGATATTGACGGCATAAACACCCTCCACCTCTCCATTGCCTGCCAGATTTACATAGATAACCTCTTCTTTTCCATTTTCAGTTTCCTTTGCATAGGCAGCAGCCGGTACACTGGTACCTGCCAAAACTGCCGCTATAGTCAGGGCTGTTATTCTTGCTGCATTACTTTTTCTTCTAAACATAATCCATCATCCTTTCTATCTTTTTCATGATAAAACCGAAGTCCCATTGTCGTCTTTTCAATTAATCTGTCAAACAGATAAAGCAGTCCCGGTACTACAAATATTACAATAATCAGGGAGCATATGGTTCCCCGTCCAAGCAGAATACCAAGCTGTGCCAGCAAACCGTGGGAAGTCATCTTCCCCAGGAAAAATCCCACTGCAGTCAGTGCCGTACCGGAGGTCAGAATGGACACCATAACACTGGAAACCGTATTGACAACCGCATCTGCTTTTCCGGATTCCTGACGGTATTCCAGATAACGGTCCGTCATCAGGATTGCATAATCTACCGTAGCACCTAACTGAATGGAACTGATAATCAGATAAGCAATGTAGAATAAAGGACTGTCTACATAGTATGGAACGGACAAATTCAGCCAGATTGCCGTCTCGATTGCCAGCACAAGAAATACCGGTAATGATACTGATTTTAAAGACAGCAGCAATACGATAAACACTGCACCGATTGCAATCAGATTTACCCGTATCATATCTGCGGTTACCGTATCCATCAAATCATAGGTACTGACGGTGGCACCGGCAAGGTAATACATATCCGGATAATATTCATTTGCAGTATTCCTCATCTGTTCTACCACAGAAAATGCTTCCTCACCTTCATAATCGGTTTCCACCGTAATTACCATACGGCTGTAATGGTCACTGATTAACTTACTCAAAATTTCTTCATCCACATATTCTGTAGGAACCTCCGCTCCCGCCTGGTCCACATAGGAAATAATAGAGGATACCTGCGGTATCTTCTTTAGCTCGGCAGAAAGCTCTTCTTCCTTTGCAAAATCCCCCTTTGGCACCATCAGCACATAGGAATTGGATTTTCCAAACACCTTTTCAATTACTGCTGTATCCTTTCCAAGCTGCGTGTCACTTCCAAAAATGTGACTGGAACCATAATAGTAACTGTTATGCACAGAAGACAGATATGCCGGAATAATCAATATAGCAAAAAGGATTGTGAAAGGAATCATGCACTTTTTTACTGCTTTACTAAAGCCTTTAAAGGATGGCATAAAGCTTCTATGGGAAGTTTTTACAATCAACGGATAACAATATAAAATCAATCCCGGTGCCAGAACAAATACAACAATCAGGCTCAAGGCGATTCCCTTTGCCAGAGCCAGACCCAAATCCGGTCCAATCCGGAACCGCATCAATGCCAGAGCTAAAAATCCGATTACCGTTGTCAACCCGCTGGATAAAATGGAGCTTAAGGACTTGCACAGTGCCTGCACCATTGCCTCTTCCGGATTATCTATCTCCTTCCTTAATTCCTTAAAGCGGTGCAGTAGAAATACGGAATAATCCAATGATACCGCAAGCTGCAGAATATTTCCGGCGGCATTGGTCACAAAAGAGATTTCGCCAAAAATCAGATTGGTGCCCGCATTGATAACAACCGCAATTCCGATAGATGCCAACAGTACAACCGGCTCAAACCATGAGGTTGTGGTCAGAAGCAAAATAAATAATACGAAGGGCACAGCAACTTTGACAATTCTACTGATTTCCTCTGTGGTAGAAGTGGTCGCCACCGCAGTATCCACCGCTGTGCCGGTCATGGCATTGTCATCACCGATTAACTCCCGGATTGCATTCACTGCCTCTACCGTTTTCTCTTCCTCCACCGTCACCGAATACAGTGCGGTGCCATCCTTATAATAATCCTCTACGGTATCCTCATCCATCATTTCAAGGGGAATCGTGATATCTGCCGCATCGTCCAGCCATGTGACCTCGCTGACTCCGTCTATTTTTTCAAGCGCTTCCTTTTGTTTTAATGCCTGGGCTAATGTAACATCCCTGACCATAACCCGGGCGTTGGGAATCCCACTTCCAAATTCCTCTTCCATTTTATCCAAAGACACAGTGGAAGCCGTATCCTCCGGAAGATAATCATTCATGTCATAATTGACTGATACGAGAGTCTGCAGGAAGGCACAAATTACGGCACCGATTAAAAAAAACACTGTAACGGGTTTTCTGTGCTTCACTACACCTCTGAAAAATTTCTCTTTCATTTATGAACACTCCAATCATTTATCAACATATTGTTGATTTTTATTTTCGCTTCGATTATAATGAATTCAACAACATACATCAATAAACAATATTTTTTTTAGCGTCCCTAAATAAACATTTTTTCAAGGAAGTGTTCATCTTCACACAAATAACACAACTTTTATAATATACATATGTTTTACATGTACTTTTAGCTTTACAGCATACATCACAAACACATTGCGATACCACATCTACACAATATCAGGAGGAAAATGTTATGGAAAAAAACCAGGACCGCCGTATTCGTAAAACAAAGCTTGCCCTAAAAAATGGCTTATTGGAATTGATGTCCCAGAAAAATTTGAAAGAAATTTCTATCCGGGAATTAACAGAAAAGGTAGATTTAAACAGAGGAACCCTTTACCTGCACTATAAAGATATTTTTGATTTGTTAGAGGAAATCGAGGAAGAATCCTTTACAGAATTCCGAAAAATTGTAAGTTCCTACCCTACCGGAAGCCTGAACGGCAACCCATTTCCACTTCTGAAAGATATTTTTACTTTTATAAAAGAAAACGCTCCCCTGGTCACAGTCATGCTGGGCTCCACCGGCGACCCGGCATTTGTAAACCGTTTAAAGAAACTAATCTGGGAAAGCTGTTTTGAGCACTGGCAGTTTCCGTTAAACAAAAATAAAACAAAGGAGCTTCAATATTTCTACAACTATACGCTGGGAGGCTGTATCGGAATCATTGAAACCTGGTTACAGAACAATTTAAAGGATACACCAGAAGAACTGGCAGGCCTGACAAAGAATATTATAATGAATGGTGTGGCGGTATTAAAATAACACCGCCACACCTGTTCCATATTTATTTGATAACCGGAAAATTACGGGAAGCTTATTCATTTTCAACCGCCGTTTCTTCAAAATGCAGAAAATATTTCCGATAGGTTACAATAAACAAAACCACCGCCAATGCCGCCGCAAGATAATCTGTTACCGGCTGCGCCAAAGCCACCAGCCTTGCAGAATCAAAAATCCGGGTAAACAGAAACAGAATCGGCATATACAAAAGTCCCTGCCTGCTGATAGAAAGAATCAGGGATGGCACTGCGGCACCGGTAGACTGGATGGCGTTAATCATCACAAATAAAATTCCGATAACCGGTCCCGACAATATATAAATTCTTGAAAACTGCATTCCATAGGTAAAAGCGTCCGCATTGTCCAAAAATGCCGTGACAAGAGGCCCGGCAAAGCAGTAACAGATTACCGTCATAACCAGGCTGAGCCCAAATGCCAGACATAAGGAAAATTTAAGCACTGCCATATACCGCTTTTTATTCCTGGCTCCAAAGCAGAAGCCTAATAACGGCTGGATGCCGGTTCCGAGACCAATCAGCAGCATAACCACAATCATATTTACCTTCATGGCAACTCCAAGACCAGCCACAGCCATATCCCCATAGCCTGCCATAACCTTATTGATGAGAATATTGGAAACACTCATCAAAATACTATTAAGGGATGCCGGAATCCCAATCGCCATTACTCCGGTTGCAATCCGCTCGGAAGCCTTGTAATCCTTTAATTTGATGGACAGCATACTCCGCCTGGATACCAGATGGCTGATATAAAATACCGCCGAAAATACATTTCCAATTACCGTTGCCACAGCGGCACCTGCCACATTCCATCCAAAGCCCAGAATCATAACCGGGTCTAACACGATATTCATCAGATTTCCAATAATCATGCCGCTCATGGCAGTCTTGGCACGTCCTTCGGAACGGATAATGTTGCTAAAGGCATTGCTGACAATCAGAAACGGAATTCCCAATGCCACAATATTTAAATACTGCGCCGCATACTCTATCGTATCATCACTGGCACCCACCAGCCTGCAAAGCGGTTCCACAAAAATCCAAATCAACACCATGGCAATCACACCAATGGTAAGTCCGGTCCAGAAACAGAAGGAGGAGGTTTTCCTTGCCTTATCCTCCCTTCCCTCTCCCAGCATTCTGGAAATCAGTGAAGTACCGCCAATTCCAAATAACATTCCCACCGCCATAAAGATTAAAAATACCGGCGTTGCGATGGACACCGCCGCCACCATATATGCATTTTTTGTCTGTCCTATAAAAAAGGTATCTGCCAGATTATACAGCAGTACCATAATCATACTGATAATGGACGGAACAATGTTGCTGATAACCGCCTTTGGCACCGGCGCATTCTGAAAAATCTCTATTGTCTTATCCTTCTTATCCATATCTAGTTCCTCTCTTCCCTTTGTCACAACTCAGCTGCACATTTTTTCAATATTTCCTGCTTCATAACCCCGCCTGCCATACACTATACACCGCTTTGAAATATCATTTATGCTGTCTTTCCCGTATACAGCTGGTAATATTTTCCCTTCTGCTCAAGCAGCTCCTCATGGGTACCTTTTTCAATAATCCTGCCATGCTCCAGAACAATGATGCAGTCACTGTTCCGGACGGTGGACAATCTATGGGCAATCACAAAGGTGGTTCTTCCCTCCATCAGTTTATCCATACCGTCCTGTACCAGACGCTCGGTACGGGTATCAATGGAGGAGGTCGCCTCATCCAAAATCAGCGCCGGAGGATTGGCAATGGCAGCCCTGGCAATGGCAAGAAGCTGTCTCTGTCCCTGGCTTAAGTTTGCCCCGTCTCCGGTCAGCACTGTATCGTAGCCCTGTGGCAGATGCTTGATAAAATTATGGGCATTGGCAAGCTTGGCTGCTGCCACCACCTCCTCATCTGTCGCATCCAGATTGCCGTAACGGATATTCTCCCTTACCGTATCGGTAAACAAATGGGTATCCTGCAGTACAATTCCCAGAGAATGGCGTAAATCCGCCTTTTTAATCTTATTTACATTGATTCCGTCATAACGGATTTTTCCATCCTGTATGTCATAGAACCGGTTAATCAGGTTTGTAATCGTAGTCTTACCTGCTCCGGTGGAGCCCACAAAGGCAATCTTCTGTCCCGGTTTTGCATAGAGCCGCACATCATGTAACACCATTTTGCTGTCGTCATATCCAAAATCCACTCCGTCAAATACAATGCCTCCCTGAAGCGGCTCATAGGTCACGCTTCCGTCTGCCTGATGCTCATGCTTCCATGCCCATTTACCGGTATATTTCTTATCACTTTCCGTCAGTTCTCCGTTCTTTTCTTCCGCTACCACCAGCTTCACATAACCGTCATCTACCTCCGGCTCCTCGTCCAGTAAACGGAACACCCGGTCTGCACCGGCAAGTGCCATGACAATAGAATTCAACTGCATGCTAATCTGGTTGATTGGCATATTAAAGCTCTTATTAAAGGACAGGAAGCTGGCAAGGGTTCCAAGGGTTAAGCCGCCAATTCCCGATAAAGCCATCAAGCCGCCTACAATGGTACATACCACATAGCTAAGATTTCCGAGCTGGGCATTAATCGGACCTAATATATTGGCAAATTTGTTTGCCTGATAGGCGCTTTCAAATAACTGGTCATTTAACACATTAAAATCCTTAATACTTTCTTCCTCATGACAGAATACCTTAACCACCTTCTGTCCGGACATCATTTCTTCAATATAACCATTCACAGCACCAATATCCTTTTGCTGCTCCATGAAATATTTTCCGGACTTGCCGGATACTTTCCTGGTGACTACCAGCATAATACCAACCATAACCATTGTAACTGCGGTCAGTGGAATGTTTAACCGAATCATGCAGACCAGCACCGTTATAATCGTAATTCCACTGTTTAACAGCTGGGGCATACTCTGGGAAATAACCTGCCTCAAAGTGTCTACGTCATTGGTATATACCGACATGATATCTCCATGGGCATGGGTATCAAAATATTTGATTGGCAGTCCCTCCATATGGGTAAACAGCTCATTTCTTAAATTTCTCAGGGTGCCCTGGGTAACATTTACCATAAGCCGGTTATAAAGCCATGACGCAAACACACCTAATGCATAGAAGCCTGCCACTCTTCCAATTGCTCCTGCAAGACCGGAAAAATCCGGATTCTCACTGCCTAACAGCGGTGTAATATAACCGTCAATCAATGTCTGCATAAACATGGTTCCCTGGGCATTGCAGATTACACTTAAAAAGATACAGATTACCACGGTAATAATGTGAAACTTATAATATTTCATAATATAGCCGCCTAAGCGGCCTAAAACCTTACCGGGATTTTTTACTGCCGGCTTCTGTCCTCTTGGGACTCCTCCGCCCGGTCCTTTAACCGGCTTTCCCTGCATATTACTATTTTCTCCCATCAGGCAGCACCTCCTTCATCGAAGTCACCATTTCCACTGGTCTGGGACTCATAAATATCCTTATAAATTTCGTTATTTGCAAGTAATTCCTCATGGGTACCAAATCCGTTCACCTCGCCGTCCTCCATGACAAGAATACGGTCTGCATGCTCCACACTGGATATTCTCTGGGCAATGATAATCTTTGTGGTGCCCGGAATTTCCTCCTTAAATGCCTTTCGGATTCTCGCATCCGTGGCAGTATCCACGGCACTGGTGGAATCATCCAGTATCAGTATCTTCGGCTTTTTCAGTAACGCTCTTGCGATACAGATTCTCTGCTTCTGCCCGCCGGATACATTGGTTCCCCCCTGTTCTATATAAGTGTCGTAGCCATCCGGAAAGCTCTCGATGAAATCATCTGCACAGGCAAGCTTACAGGCATGAATACACTCCTCTCTTGAGGCATTCTGGTCTCCCCATCTTAAGTTATCCAAAATGGTTCCGGAGAACAGTACATTTTTCTGTAATACTACTGCCACCTGATTCCGAAGCGTCTCCAAATCATAGGAGCGGACATCCTTGCCCCCTACCTTAACGCAGCCCTCTGATACATCATAGATACGGCTTATCAGATTTGCCAGCGAGGTCTTGGAGCTGCCCGTACCTCCGATAATTCCAATCGTCTCACCGGAATGAATCTCTAAATTAATATCCTTAAGCACCCATTCCTCTGCATTTTCATGATAACTGAAATTCACATGCTCAAAGGAAATGCTGCCATCCGTCACCTCCATATCCGGCTGTTCCGGATTGTTCAGCGTACTCTTCTCATTTAATACCTCTGCGATACGCTTTGCACTGGCAGTACTCATGGAAATCATGACAAATACCATGGAAAGCATCATCAAGCTCATTAAAATATTCATGCAATAGGTAAACAAACTCATCAATTCGCCGGTAGCAAGCTCCGAGCTCACAATCATTTTTGCACCCATCCAGGAAATCAACAGGATACAGGTATACACCGTCGCCATCATAACCGGAGAATTTAAAGCCGTAATTGATTCTGCCTTTACAAACATGTTATAGAGGCTGTTACTTGCCTTTGTAAAACGCGCTCTCTCATAATCCTCCCTCACAAATGCCTTTACTACACGGATAGCGGACACATTTTCCTGTACGCTCTCATTTAAGTCATCATACTTCGGAAAAACCTGGTTAAAATACCTGGTTGCAAAATAGATAATCAGCGCTAAAATGCACCCAAGAATCAGTACCGCTGCAAGATAAATAGACGCCAGCCTTGCACTGATAAAAAAGGACATACACATGGCACAAATCATACTGAAAAGAGCCCGGATACACATACGCAATATCATCTGGTATGCGTTTTGAATATTCGTTACATCCGTGGTCATACGGGTTACCAGACCTGCCGTTGAAAACTTGTCAATATTGGCAAAGGAAAAGGTCTGGATATTCTCATACATTCCTTTTCTTAAATTTCTGGCAAATCCTGCCGAAGCACGGGCGCCATACTTACCGCCTAAAATTCCGGCTGTCAGGCCGATGGCTGCGGCAATCACCATATAAAATCCCATTTTATAAATATGGTTAATATCTCCCGCTTCCACACCATCATCGATGATAGACGCCATCATCAACGGAATAATCATTTCCATTATGACCTCTAAAACCATGAAGCATGGTGTAAGAATGGAATCCTTCCGAAATTCCTTTAGTTGTTTCATTAATGTTTTTAGCATGCTGTCACTCCTTTTCAACTACTCTATTCTATGAGATTATCCTGCATTTTTTTAACAATTCTAAAAAACATCTCTATCTCATCCTCTGTCAGACCTTTGCAGACCTTTTTCTCCATCTCATCCCTTCCCTGTTCCATTTTGCGGGCATACTCTCTTCCCTTATCCGTAAGACATACCCTTTTCAGCCTTGCATCCCCTTTTACCGGCTGCCTGATGATAAAATCTTTTTCTTCCATCATTTTAAGGGTTCCGGCTATAGAGGATTTCCCTATCTTGAAATTCTTTTCGATATCCTTCTGAAAAATATCTTTTCCCTCATTATCCACCAGGTAACCTATTATCCATGCATTAATTACCGACATTCCTTCAAATCCGTTTTTCCGGATATTTGCCTCCATGTTCCTGCGAAACATATGGTCTAATGCCTTTAACTGATATCCAATCCGTTTGACATCCTGCGGCTTCCGGAAATCACCTGAACATTCACATTCATCTCTTTCTTTCAATCCATCATCTCCTTGTTTAAAATGCCAACATTACTCTATCCGTGTCCGCCGTACCCTCGGCTCAACTGAAACGAAAAATGTTCGCCACCGAACAGTTTGCTCCCAAACTGTTCGGCAACGAACATTATATTACGATTTCTTCACTATTTCAAGCAGAGTTTTTTTATTTCACAAAATTGTCATACTTTTAACTATTCCAGATTCAAATGCCTCTTAAAAATAAAATTTGTTATGGCAAACAGGGCGGCAAAGCCTGCTATTCCTATAACATCCAGCACACCAAATAGTCCGTTTAAGAAGGCGAAGCCGCTTATATCTGCCACATACGGACTCGGAGAAACCGCCACTGCAGCACCTGCCACCAGCACAATTCCCACTATCAATACAATCTGTAATAAAATCATAAGAATGAAATAGCACCCAATAGACGCCAGTATTCTCCATTTGCCAAACAGCTGTCCAATAGCCATACATAAATATATCAGCAGCAGCGGCACAACAGACCAGAACAGTATTGCAGCCACAGCCAGAACAACAGTAATCAGATATTCCGGCTGAAATGCATCGGCTATATCCTGAAGCATCCATATCAGCTCGTCATCAATTAAACTATTTACCCAGTAGTTTCCTGCAAAGAAGATTGCAAGATACACATAAGTCACCACGGCTGCCAGAAGCTCCCATAGGCCGCCGCCAATAATTTTCGACCAGAGTATGGTAGAAGATTTTGCCGGCAGGGTCCATGTGAGATATCCACGGTCTCCTATCATGGTACTATAAAACCGTATAATAACCAATACCTGGGCTGCCACACCCACCAGCATAATCATGTAATAGTAACCATAAAAGCCAATTATCTGAATAATCTCCCTGATTTCCTCCCGGTACGGAAGCATACAGATTATTTTCATAAATATAGTAAAAACAAAGCCTGCCAAAAATACAATCCCCATGGAAAAACGATAGGATTTTAATTCATTTTTTACCAATTTTCCTAACATCTGAACACCTCCCTGAATACCTGGTCTAAGGATTTATCATAGGTCACACGGATATTGTCAACCGAATCATGACACACGATATTCCCCTGCTTAATCATAATAACATCATCTAAAATATTTTCTACATCGGATATCAGATGCGTGGAAATCAATATACTTCCCTGTGGGTTATAATTCGTTATGATTGTGTTCAATATGTAATCCCTTGCTGCAGGGTCTACTCCGCCCATGGGCTCATCCAGCAGATATAAATCTGCCTTCCTGCTCATAACGAGAATTAGCTGCACCTTCTCCCTGGTTCCCTTTGACATGGTTTTCAGCTTATCCTCCGGATTAATTCCCATGTCTGCCAGCATCTGGTATGCCACATCCTTCTGAAAGTTAGCGTACATTTCTTCAAAAAAATCAAGTATGTCTCTTACCTTTGTCCATTTGCTCAGATAGGTCCGTTCCGGCAGATACGCTACCATTGCCTTGGTCTCCGGTCCAATGGGCATTCCCTTGATTGTAACCGTTCCTGCCGTTGGTGTAAGCAGACCGGCACATATCTTAATAAATGTTGTTTTGCCGCTTCCGTTTGGTCCCAGCAGCCCGATAATTTTCCCCGGCTCTAAATTCAGATTCACCTGGTTCAGTGCCAATGCCTTACTGTAGCGCTTTGTAAGTGCATTACATTCCACTAAGCTCATATCTTTCCCTCCTCATAGTCTGACAGCATACCTATCATGCCGCTTTTCTCATAGCCTAATGCTTTCATTTCTTCATAAAAGGTTTTTACATGAAAGGAAGCAAATTCCTTCTTTGTCTCCTCAATTAACGCCACATCCTCTGTAATATATCTTCCTGTGGTGCGAACTGCAAACACGAGACTCTGACGCTCTAACTCCGACAATGCCTTCTGCATTGTATTGGGATTCACTCTTGCTTCCTGTGCCAGCTCCCTCACCGGCAAAAGCTTTTCTCCCGGCTTATAATAGCCAGATACAATTCTTCGCTTTAATTCTTCCAGCAACTGTGTATAAATCGGTCTGTCCGATTTCAATTCCCAATTCATTCAACTCCTCCTTTTTTGTATTATATATATAATACAATAGTACATCGACACAATTTTGTCAATACCAAATTTATCCATAGAAAAAGAATGTATTTCCCACCGAAAATACATTCCCTCTATACATATAAGCTGACCGCATTATTTTATTACTCTTCCTCCGGGTTCTCCATATCCGAGGCCTTCCGAATCCGTACCTTTTTAATCATCCGGTCCTCCCATTCCAATGCCTCAAAGAGAAACCCCTGGTAAGCTATCTGAATACTGTCCTGCTCCTCCGGAAGTCTTCCGTATTCGTAAAGCATGAACCCATTTACCGTGTCAATATCTTCCTCTGGAAACCGGATGTCAAACAAATCCTCCAATTCTTCGAGCTCCGTGCTTCCCCTGACAATATAGCCATCCCCGGCTGCAAGCTTCATAATATCAATCTCTTCTTCGTCATGCTCATCCAGAATATCCCCCACAATCACCTCTAAGATATCCTCCATGGCAACAATTCCCTCAGTCTGTCCATATTCATCCACTACAATTGCCATATGGTTCTTGCTTGCCTGCATGTCATTAAACAATTTGCTGATTTTCTGGGTAGGATGGACGTAAAAGGGCTCACTTACCACCTTTCGCACATTCTGTCTTGCATCCTGCATATAAGCTGCCACTGCATCTTTTATATGTAAAATTCCAAGAATATTATCCACATCCTCCTCAAAAACCGGATATCTGGAATAATTATTTGCCAGCATAACCTCCAGTGCTTCCTGTATATCCATGTCCGCCTCAATGCAGACCATCTTCTGCCTTGGGGTCATAACATCCCTTGCTTCCTTATCGCCAAATGCAAACACATTCGTAATCATTTCCGCCTCATCCGGCTGGATTGCTCCCTGTTCATGGCCTTCCTCGATAATCGATAATATCTCTTCCTCTACTGCATCTGCCTGCTCTTCACTATTTTTTTTATTGAAAAATGCCTTAAGGTTACCGGGCCCATTGATTGCCATATATTTAATTCCCTCTTTCCTTTCCCGTTTGTCTATGAAATATAACACTATTTTTTTCATTGGTCAACATTTTTTATAAATTATTCCAGGTTTTACTGTCTTTTAGTTACAATGCTGACGGCAGTGCAAGGCAGGTCGGCATTGTAATCTTTACAGGGACAAACTAATCTTTAATGCCTGGTTGACGTTTCCCATGATTTCATCATCCAGATGACATACCTTTTCCCGGAGGCGCTGTTTGTCAATTGTCCGCACCTGCTCCAATAAAATCACAGAATCCTTTGCAATATTACAGCGGTTTGCCGCAAGCTCCACATGGGTTGGGATTTTAGCCTTATTCTGCCGGCTGGTAATAGCTGCACAAATAACGGTAGAACTATAACGGTTTCCTGCTTCATTCTGTATAATCAGTACAGGTCTGACCCCGCCCTGCTCTGAACCCACAACGGGTCTTAAATCTGCATAATAAATATCCCCTCTTGTTACAAGCAATGGTATCACTCTCCGTTTACAAATTCCTGATTTTCCATGTACACATTTTATATGTAATGTACCTGTCAAGTGTTTTCTGTCCTTCTCTTCTCATCAGGTATTCTAAGTATTACCATTGTATTCCAAGTCTATTCAGTTTGTGCGGTACATTATTGGATTTCCAGTCCGGGAATTACTCTACGCCTTAATCTAGCAGATAGTTCTTCTCACCGCAAATCCTGCCATCCCGGTAAAATATTCTCGGCACCCGGCGGTTTATATCACAGACAAATTCATAATTAAAGCTGGCTGACATGCCTGCCAGCTCTTCCACGCTTATATAATTGTCCCCCTGTTTTCCCACCAGCACCACCTCGTCTCCAATCCGGACATCCGGTATTCCACTCACATCAATCATGGTCTGGTCCATACAGACACGCCCTACAATAGGTACATATTGTCCATGTAACAGCATTCTGCCCTGATTGGACAGCGCTCTTGGATAACCATCTGCATATCCCACCCCTATGGTTGCAATTTTTTTATCCTCAGGAAGGGTATAGGTTCCGCCATAACCAACCGTCTGTCCCTTTTTTACCATTTTTACATCCGTAACATGGCTTTTTAACTCCATAGCCGGATATAAAATACATGCCTCCTTATCCATCTCCTCCGAAGGATAAAGCCCATAGGTGGAGATACCGGAACGCACCATGTCATACAGGTCATTGGGCATTTCCATAATTCCTGCACTGTTGGAAATGTGGCGGATAGCAAAGGTGATTCCCTCCTCCTCTAACCAGCTTATCATCCGGGTAAAGGAAGCAAGCTGGCAGTTTGCCGAAGCTTTATCCTTTTCATCTGCCTTAAAATAATGTGTAAAAATCCCCTCCATATCCAGGTTAGGCAGCTGGGCGATAGCCGCAATTTCTGCAACACTTTCCCTCCCACAGGAAAAACCAATCCGGTTCATTCCGGTGTCAATCTTGATGTGAAGCTTTCCCGTGCCTCCAAGCCTGCCTGCAGTCTCTGACAATGCCTTTGCCTGTTCACAGGTAAAAATCGTCTGTGTAATATCATATTTTATAAGGTCTGGAAAAAGGCTTTCATCTGTCATCCCCAATATCAGTATCGGCTTGACAACTCCGGCTCTTCTCAGTTCAACTGCCTCATCAATACAGGCAACGCCAAAATAGTCTGCCAAATCCTCCAATGCCTCTGCAACCTCTATTGCACCATGCCCATAGGCATTGGCTTTGATTACTGCCAGAAGCTTCTTTCCCCCCGGGATACAGCCTCTCATAGTCTCAATATTTTTTCTTATGGCATCCAGGCTGATATCCGCCTGAACCCGGTAATATTTACCCATCCTTTCATGCCTCCTTAAAATGCCATTCCTTTATTCCAGCTTGTTTCCACACAACCGCATTACATCCCCCAGGCATTCTATAATATCAGAAGCCAGCATCGCATATTTTCCCTTTTTCTCTGCCGCCCTGTCACCTGCCTGGCAATGTACATAGGTTCCCATCTTTGCCGCCTCTGCAAGGGATAAGCCTCCTGCTATCATTCCTGCAATAATTCCGGAAAGTACATCCCCGGAGCCTCCTGTGGACATTCCATTATTGCCTGCCAGATTAATATAGGTCTGTTCCCCTCCATTTGTCACAATGGACTTTGCATCCTTCAGCACCAGGGTTACCCCCATCTTCTTTGCAAACTGCCTTGCTGTCTCAAAACGGTTTTCCGCAATCTCCGGTACGGTTTTACCAATTAACCGGCTCATTTCCTTCATATGCGGCGTCATAATCATAGACACGGATGCGGTGTTTAATAATTCAATATTATTTGACAAAATATTCAGTGCATCTGCATCTACAACAAGCGGAACCTCTGCATTCATTAACAGCTCATAAAGCATCCTTTCTGATGTAATGTCCACTCCAAGTCCCGGTCCTACCACAATGACCGTTGCCCATTTCATTGCATCTTCAATACAGGAAAGCGCTCCTTCGTAATCCTTGTAGGTCATCATAACCGCCTCCGGAAGCTGGGACTGGATAATCGTACGGTTGCTTTCGTGTGTATATATCTTTACCAGCCCTGCTCCTGTCCTGTATGCCGCTTTCCCACATAAAAATGCCGCCCCTGACATATTTTTGCTGCCTGCAATCACTGCCACCTTTCCATAGGTACCCTTGTTGGAATTATCAATTCTTTTCGGGAGCTTGCTCATATCAGAGGAATCATACGCATAAATTCTCGGCTTCACCTGTTCAATGGCAGTGTCCGGAAAACCGATATTGGCACAGACAAGCTTTCCGCAATAATCAATTCCATCTGAAAAAAACATTCCCAGCTTTCGCAAGCCAAAGGTCACCGTATAATCGGCACGAAATGCCGCTCCGAGAATCTCACCTGTTGTGGCGTCTATACCGGAAGGCACATCTATGGCAATCTTAACAGCCTCTATCTGATTCAACGACTCAATTGCTTTCTTTGCCGCTCCTTCAACGGGTCTGGAAAGTCCCACGCCAAAAATTCCATCTACCACCACACTGTAATCCTTATTGGGAATTGCCTTGCGCAGACGGATTCCCATATGGCGCAGAATATTCTGCTGAAGCTGGAATTGCGGAGACACCCTTGCCACTGAGCCCACATAAAAAATATCTACATTATATCCCTGTTCTAACAGGATTCTTCCCACAGCCAGTCCGTCGCCGCCGTTATTCCCACCTTCCACCGCAATCAAAACTCTTCCTCCGGCAGTGTTAACCTTTTCAACCTGTTTTGCCACCTGCATTGCCGCCCGTTCCATCAGCACTTCAGCGGGAATCCCGATTTTATTAATTGTATAAGCATCAATCGCCTGCATTTCCTTTTTTGTAACAATATACTGCATATATTACCCTCCTGCTATATCCCGATATATGCACCGCTCCAGGTAAGACAGCAGAAACCAGTCTGCTGATATGCAAGCATATCACATCCTGGTTTCCTCTCTTACGCATATCTCATTATTTAAAGTAATCTACACCGGATTCAAAAATCAACTGGTTCTGGTCACCATAAATGTTCACTGCCACCGAATCATCTCTTCGCTCTGAATGCGCCATCTTGCCCAGAACACGTCCGTCCGGACTGGTAATACCCTCAATAGCCGCATAGGAACCATTTACATTGTAATTCTCATCCATGGTCGGCTTGCCGTTAACATCCACATACTGGGTTGCCACCTGTCCGTTGGCAAACAATTTGTCAATCCACTCTTTACTTGCCACAAAACGCCCTTCCCCATGGGAAATCGGCACAGTATAAACGCCTCCCAGTTTTGCCTTCTGCAGCCACGGACTCTTGTTTGTAACAATTTTTGTATAAACCATCTTAGACTGATGGCGTCCAATACTGTTCATGGTAAGGGTTGGAGAGTCCTCCTTCTGTGAGGTAATCTTACCATATGGCACAAGACCAAGCTTAATCAGAGCCTGGAAACCATTACAGATACCCAGTGCCAGACCATCTCTCTCTTGAAGAAGCTTCATGATTTCATCCTTCAGCTTTGCATTGCGGAATGCAGTGGCAAAGAACTTTGCAGAGCCCTCCGGTTCATCACCTGCCGAAAATCCACCAGGGAACATGATAATCTGTGCCTGTGAAATCGCTTTGGCAAATGCGTCAACGGAATCCAGAATATTATTCTCTGTCATATTCTTAAACACTATAGTCTCCACCTCAGCGCCGGCACGCTCAAAGGCTCTTGTGGAATCATACTCACAGTTGGTACCCGGAAATACCGGAATAAATACCTTTGGCTTTGCCACCTTATTCTTGCATACATAAATATCCGATGTATTGTAAATGTCTTCCCTTACAACCTCCTGTTTCACATTAGAGGAGGTTGGGAATACCTTTTCCAGAGTTCCGCTCCATGCAGCAAGCGCCTCTTCCATTGTAATGTCCACATCCCGGTAACGGAAGCTTCCATTCTCTGCCGTACATCCGATGCGTACCGCCGGAGCCTTCAGTGCATCCACATCCGTCTCCTTTACCTCACATATAATTGCGCCATAATCCTTTTGCAGCATCTTGGACTCTGGTACAGAGGAATCAATAACCGCACCAATTCCGTTACCAAATCCCATTTTCGATACCGCTTCCACAATACCGCCAAAGCCTACTGCATAGGCAGACAGAATCTTTCCTGCCTGCATATCCTCATAGAGTGCGGAATATGTCTTCTTCATATCCTCATAATCCGGAAGCCCATATTCATCTCTCTTTATATTAATCTCAATAATCGCATTGCCTGCATTCTTAAACTCGGAGGTTACCACATCCTCTGTCTTTGCCACATCAATTGCAAAGGAGCAGAGTGTTGGCGGTACATCAATATCATTGAAGGAACCGGACATGGAATCCTTGCCACCAATCGAAGCAAGTCCAAATCCCATCTGTGCAGAGTAAGCACCCAGCAATGCCGCCATAGGCTCGCCCCACCGCCTGGAATCCTCTCCTAAACGCTTAAAATATTCCTGAAAGGTAAAATAAATCTTCTTCCAGTCACCGCCGGAAGCGGCAATTTTAGCCACAGAATGTACGACGGAATAAATAGCGCCGTGATATGGCGACCAGCTCAGTAAATATGGGTCCAAGCCGTAGGACATCATGGTTACCGTATCACATTTACCCTTATCCAACGGAAGCTTTGCAATCATGGTCTGGGTTGGTGACAACTGGTATTTACCGCCATATGGCATAACCACGGTACCGGCTCCGATGGAGCTGTCAAACATCTCCACAAGACCCTTTTGGGAACACACATTCAAATCACCCAATGTCTCCAGCCATGTTTTCTTTACATCTGAAAAATCAGCCTTCTCATTTAAATAATCCGCATCCTTATCCGGCATAGAAACCGTTACATCACTCTCCTGATGTGCTCCATTGGTATCAATAAAGCTTCTGGCAATATTTACGATTTCCCTGCCTCTCCAGGACATTACAAGACGCGGGTTCTCTGTCACCTCTGCAACCACTACTGCCTCTAAATTCTCCTCTTCGCAGTAGCCTAACATCTTATCAACATTTTCTTTATCCACTACCACTGCCATTCTCTCCTGGGATTCGGAAATGGCAATTTCCGTACCATCGAGACCGGCATATTTCTTTGGCACTTTATCAAGGTCGATAGTAAGTCCATCTGCCAGTTCACCAATGGCAACGCTGACACCACCTGCGCCAAAATCATTACATTTACGGATGATGCTGGCAACCTCTTCTCTTCTGAATAATCTCTGAATCTTTCTCTCTGTAGGAGGATTACCCTTCTGCACTTCAGAGCCACAGGTATCAATCGACTTGGTGGTGTGCTTCTTGGAGCTTCCCGTTGCGCCACCGATACCGTCACGTCCGGTTCTTCCGCCAATCAGAATAACAACATTTCCCGGGTCAGAGGTTAAACGCTTTACATTCTTCTTTGGAGCAGCGGCAACCACTGCGCCAATCTCCATACGCTTTGCCACATAATTCGGATGGTATACCTCATTTACTAATCCCGTTGCAAGTCCAATCTGGTTACCGTAGGAGCTGTATCCCTGTGCTGCAGTGGTGACTAATTTTCTCTGTGGAAGCTTGCCTTCCAGAGTTTCGGAAAGAGCTTTCGACGGGTCTGCTGCACCGGTTACACGCATAGCCTGGTACACATAAGAACGTCCTGATAACGGGTCACGGATACAGCCGCCCAGACAGGTAGCCGCACCACCAAATGGCTCAATCTCAGTCGGGTGGTTATGGGTCTCATTCTTAAACTGGATTAAATACATAACCTCTTCCCCGTCAATGGTAACCGGAACCTCAATAGAGCAGGCATTGATTTCGTCGGATACCTCCATCTCCTGAAGCTTTCCCTCTGCGCGAAGCTTTTTCATCGCCATCAACGCAATATCCATCAGACATACAAATTTGTCATCCCTGTCCTTATACAATACCTCCCTGTCTGCCAGATACCGGTTGTAGGTATCCTCAATAGGCTTTCTGTAAAATCCGTCCTCGAAGGTTACATTGGTAAGCTCTGTAGCAAATGTGGTGTGACGGCAATGGTCAGACCAGTAGGTATCTAATACACGAATCTCTGTCACGGATGGGTCTCTGTTTTCCTCATTTTTAAAGTAATTCTGTATATGGAGAAAATCCTTAAATGTCATGGCAAGTCCCAAAGAATCATACAACTCCTTCAGGCTGTTTTCCGGCATATCCTTAAATCCATCAAAAATTTCCACATCAGCCGGTTCCTCAAACTGCTGGATTAAGGTTTCCGGTATCTTCTTATCATCGGTTTCCCGGGAATCCACCGGATTGATACAATATGCCTTAATTTTATCAAACTCTGCATCACTGATTTTGCCTGTGATTACATAGGTAGTAGCACAGCGGATAACAGCTTCTTCCTTTTCATTCAAAAGCTTTACGCATTGCTCTGCTGAATCTGCCCTCTGGTCAAACTGTCCCGGCAGGGCTTCCACAGAAAATACTCTGTCTCCTTCTTCCACAGGGAATGCCGTCTCATAAACATAATCCACCGGCGGCTCAGAAAATACAGTCTTTAATGCCCTTTCATATGTCTTATCCGATACATTCTCCACATCGTAGCGAATCAGTACCCTGACCTTTTCAATATCCAAGTCCAGATATTCTGTCATTTCATCGAATAACTCCTTCGCCTTAACAGCATATTCAGGCTTTTTTTCAACATATACTCTCTTGACCTTACTCATATTATCCTCCTAAAGTATCACCACATAATTTTAATATTTGTTAATCATAAATACTACTATATAATAACTTGAAAGTGAAGTCAAACATTCTTCACCCTTTTCTGTAACATTTTTCCAAAGAAAAAGGTCTTCCCAAAAAAGAGAAAACCTTTCATTCTGTAGAATATAAGCTTCTATTTATCACCCGGCTACTTTATCAATAATTGCCTTTAACTGCTCCGGTTCAAATGGCTTGGAAACAAATTCGTTTGCTCCGTTCTGAACAGCCTCAACCATCTTGGTCTTCTGTCCTGCCGCTGTAACCATAATAACCTTTGCCTCCGGATACTCGCCCTTAATCTTCTTAAGCGCCTCGATTCCGTCCAGCACCGGCATTGTGATATCCATTGTCACAACATCCGGCTTTAACTCAACATATCTGTCGTAGCCTTCCTGTCCGTTGGTTGCTTCTCCAATCACCTCATAGCCTGCATTCTCCAATATTCCCTTTAGTATCTTTCTTGATGTTCTTGAATCATCTACAATTAATATTTTTATCATAACCTGCCTCCCATTTAATTCAAAGCACATTCTGCTCCAATGCATACAATCAAATCCACTGCTTTGCCCTTCACATATACCGGTACTCTGAACATATCTCCCTCTGTCTGAATTGTGGTCATCTCTTCCTTCATAATCGGCGGACACATATCAATATCCACATCTTCATAGCTTAGCTTTGTCGCATACAGACCATTATTACAATTCAGGAACTCACATGCCGCATCTAAAACATCCAAATCCACAGCATCAAATTCCTCCTGTGCATATTCCTGTGCGATAACTTTAATTCCCTGTCCATCCCCGCAAAAACCGGTGAAAATCTTATGGGCACCGTCCAGCTCCTGTGCGGCAACATAGGCGGATGTATACTCTGTAATCTTCTCTACCTTTTCCATGCGGAAATACCGGTCGATAAAACGGACAATATTTCTTGCCGTCAATGCAATGTATTCCCTGACAAGGGCTGGTATGGATTCATCCTTTACAAATACCGGTACAATTCTGTCTACATCTCCGCTCTTAATGGCTTCAATATCCGATGCGGAGTAATGCTCTGATTTCTTATATGCATTCAACTCACTCTGAATCTGTTCCAAAGTCAGAATATTCTGCTCAATCAATGCCTGTACAAATAACAGATATTCTTCTCCCTGCTTCTCTAACAGCTTTTCGACCTGCTCCTCTGTCAGATATCCCTTCTCCACTGCAATATCACCGAACCTCTTGTCCTGTGTCTGCTGCAGATTATTCACCTCATCTGCCTGCTCTGTTGTCATATACCCGGATTCAACTGCAAGTAATCCCATCTTTACTCTGGTATTCTTACTATCTGACATGATTAAATTATATTGCTCCTGGGTCAAAATACCCTTATCTACTAAATACTTACCAAAATATACTCCGAACATATTAGCCCCCTTATGTATTACTTTCTCAATTTTGTATTTTCTCACAATTTTCCGCTATTATTGATTATAGCACACTTTGACTATAACATGCAATTTATTTTCTGTATAATTTTTTACTCTTTCAATTGAATAATCTTTTCTTATTATATATAATAAATGATGAAATCGGACAGGAAAGGATTTACATACATGTCAATTAAAAAATCATTACAAAGCTCAATATTACTCATGGCTGTCATACCTGTTATTGTGATGGCAATTCTGGCTTATATTGTTGCCACCAACAAATATATTGAAATTAACACGGAGAACACAAAAAACATTGCAGAGGATTACAGCTATGGATTTTCCTCCAAGCTGCAGTCACAAATTATTGAGACCTCTGCACTTGCCAAATCCAGTGATGTAAAAAGCTATCTGCTGGAAAAGGTCAACTCCCCGGATGGTATGTTAAACACAACCTCTTATTACGAAAATATCCAGGATACCGTCACCCAGATTTCTGATAATTTTGACAATACGGTAAATTATTACCTCTATGACATGGATGGATACCTGATACTCTCTTCCTCCGGGGATTCCACCGCAGACTGGTCAGAGATAATACCGGATTCTATTGATACGGTTAAAGAGATGACAATCATCCCCAGTTCAAATTTTACAGAAAATACTTTGGATATTGTATATCCGGTTATCGTAAAAGATTCCGTTATCGGTCTGGTACGGACAAATATCACAGCCGGTTATTTTGGAAATTATCTCTCCAGCTCTGGAACCCGCAAAACCTTTCTGTTGGATGAAGACAGAAAACCTTTATTTGGATATGATACAAAAGAGGATGCCTCCTTTTTAACATATTTGGAAAGCACTTCCTACAATTTATCTGAAGCACCGGACTCTGACACGATACGCACGGATTCCTTTTCTGAAAACAATGATTATATATACGGCTATTGTACGCTTTATAACTGGATTTATATTGTAAAGCAGGATACCTCCGTCTACACAAGCATTGTATCCACTCTGCCAATTATTTTTCTGATTATATTAATCATCGTCATTATTGTTTCCGTCCAGACAAGCCAAAGCCTTGCCACCAAATATACCATGCCGATTCTGGAGTTAAGCGAAAAAATGCAAAACGCGGCAGACGGACAGCTGGATGTGCAGTGCAATATGGAACGGGAAGATGAATTTGGAATCTTATCCAACAATTTTAACCAGATGATGCACATTATCTCTACGAATTATAATGAAATTTCCGAAGCCCGTAGAGAACTGGAATCCAGCCAGGCTGAGCTGCAGAATAACTATCAGAATATTGAAAAGCTGGCATACACAGATGCATTAACCGGTTTATATAACCGTATGGCATTTTTTAAATATGCAACAGAAATATTATCTGATAACCATGGCGGATTAAAAAATCATGCGGTTATCTTCATTGATTTAGACGGTTTTAAATCCATCAATGATACATTGGGTCACGACTTTGGGGACATGCTATTACAAGCCGTTTCCTCTAAGCTTGCTTCCTTTATTAAGGAGGATGATATTCTTGCCAGAAATGGCGGTGATGAATTTGTTATCTTTAAAACACAGATAACAGACCGTGAAGAGCTGGAAGAATTTCTTACCACCCTGGTATCCATTGCGACCCATCCTTTTGTGCTGAATGACGAAACCGTGCACATTACATTAAGTGCCGGTGTGGCTCTCTTCCCACAAAATGGTCTTTCCTTAACTGAATTGATGAAAAATGCGGATATCGCAATGTATTCCTCCAAGAACACCGGCAAAAACAGCTATACGTTTTTCAGTTCTTCCATGGAGGATGAGATAAACCGCCGGAATGATTTGGTTGACATCCTGCGGGATGCAATAGAAAATAAAGACATTTATTTGCTCTATCAGCCCCAGGCAGACATTGCAACCGGTGAAATTATCGGTTGTGAGGCATTGATGCGTTTAAATTCCCCTATTGTGGGCTTTGTGTCACCAGATGAATTTATACCGGTAGCTGAGGAATGCGGTCTGATTGATGAGTTGGGAGAATGGGCTTTGTTTGAAGCCTGCAGCTTCAACCAGCGTCTGATTGACGCAGGCTTTAAACCATTGCAGATATCCGTTAATGTCTCCACCTCCCAGCTCCGGGGAGACCGTTTAATCCGGGCAATTGAAGCTCTTCCGGAAAAAACATCCATGCCATTAAAGTATTTGCAAATCGAATTAACAGAAAGTGTTTTAATGAAAAATTTTGAACACAATCTGGCTTTAATTAACCGGATGAAGGAACTGGGTATTCAAATTGCCCTGGATGATTTTGGTACCGGCTATTCATCCTTCAGCTACCTGACAAAAATTCCAATCAATACGCTGAAAATTGACAAATCCTTTATTGCCGGTATCTGTGAAAATGAAAATGATACCTACATCGCAGGAACCATTATCCGTCTGGCACATCAGCTGGGCATAACCGTTATTGCCGAAGGGGTTGAAACAATCGAACAATTAAAAATTTTACAGGAGCAGATGTGCGATATCCTGCAGGGTTATTTCTTTAGCCGGGCAATATCAGAAGAGGATTTTATCGAGTTATTAAAAATTAATTCTTAGGAGGATTTTATATGAATAAAGATAACACTACTATTATTACAGAAGATACCATTTCTCTATATCTGGATAACAATCAGGAGGTGGAATGCGATATTCTGGCAATTTTTCCGCTAAAAGAACAATTCTACATTGCATTAATGCCCCAGTCACCTATAGAAGGATATGAGGAGGGCGAATATTTTCTCTATCGTTATCAGTCGGATGGTGAAAATGTTGAACTTTCCGAAATTGAATCGGACGCGGAATGGGAAGCTGTGGAAGAGAAATTTGATGAACTTCTGGACGAAGAAGAATTTAACCATCTGGAAAACTCAAAAATGGTTCACTGAACCATTTTCGCATATGCCTGGCAACAGCAAAGGATGAAGGCAGCAGCTTTCATCCTCATTTTCTATTATTATGAATTTGTCATTGTCTTTAATTGCTGGATTAATTCCAAATCCTCTGCCGTCACCCTCATATTTGTATTGATTTTCTTCCCCTCCGGAGATATAACACTGATTTCAATAATACTGCCCTTTCCAATACTTTTTGATGCCGCTGAGAAAAACATCGGCACCTTGGGATGATTATTTTTAAATTTATCCATTAAGCCCTTTATCTGCATTAATGCCATTGGATTCATGCTTCATTCCTCCTGTTTTTATATATTATCTACTAAATTACCGTCTGTAATCATATCACTTTTCCACAAATCCGTAAAGGCTTAAGGAAAGCATATCGGCATAAGAAAAGTATACCCTGCAAAAAATACTGGCACTTTCATAGCCCACTGATACATGCTATAATATAGAAATCTGCTGATATCAGAAGTAACCCCTTTTACAACATTTAAGGAGAAACTATCATGAACTTACAAAAATTAGTGAGCTATTTAAGGCAATGCATTAAAAAATACGATATGATTCAGGAAAATGATAAAATTGCAGTGGGGCTTTCCGGAGGAAAAGACAGCCTTACTTTATTAATCGGAATGCAAAAATTACAAAGCTTTTTTCCGAAGCATTTTGATTTGGCAGCAATCTATGTGGATTTGGGTATTACCGACTCCTCTCACACTATCCAGGTTATGGACTCCTTCTGCCAGCAAATCGGCATACCGTTTTACCCAGTAAATACAGATATCTACAAAATTGTTTTTGAGGAGCGAAAAGAAAAAAATCCCTGTTCCCTGTGTGCCAAGCTCAGAAAAGGTGCTCTTAATAACAAAGCCCTTGCATTAGGCTGCAATAAAATTGCCTATGCACATCACAAGGATGATTTCATTGAAACCAGCATGATGTCGCTTTTATTGGAGGGGCACTATTACTGCTTCCCTCCGGTCACATACCTTGACTCAACAAAGCTGACTGTAATTCGTCCAATGCTGTACATTGACGAGCGGGAAATAGAAGGCTTTTCTTATCGAAATAAGCTTCCTGTCATTCAAAATGCATGTCCGGCAGATAAACACACCAAACGCCAGGAGATAAAAGAATTTATTGAAAGAAGCTCTGCCCAATTCCCGGATATCCGCAAAAATCTGAATGCTGCATTATTAAATTATTTCGAGTCGGTAAAAAACACTTAAAAAGCAACCGCTATTATTCCCTTTACTTTCTTCATTGATTTTAACATAAATTACATGCTTTATGCTTTCATATCGAAATTACTTTGCACCACAACATTTTCATTTGTGATTTCCACATTTGTTCCCGTGTTCAGTGCCTTTCTTGCATCGTGATACACCTCATAATATGCTGATTTTAACGCTGAATGTACACCTGTTTCTGCTTTTGTCTCTTTCTCATGCCACCCTGCTCCTTGAGTGTATGTAAGAACTTCTTCCCCTTCCTCATTATATATATGAACCGCAGAACCAGTTCCCTCTCCCTGATATTCAGCCTCATAGGGTATCCCAAATAAAATACACAGCCATCTTTTATCTGCCTCTTGTATTTTTTTCATATCCCCCATATTTCCAGAACTCATTGACTGGTTGAACTTACCTATCAGTGCCGCCCGATTTGGTGCCACTTTAGCAACCTCCGATTTCCGCAAGTTCATAAACTCATTTCCCATATATACATTGTTTTTTGCATCCTTTTTAGCCAGTTCAACAATTTTCTCTTTTAGCGAATCCGTTAATTGCCACTTGTTCTTTTCAGAAGTTTTTTTAACACTACTGCCAGAACTGCAAGACACTTTTACCGCATTGAGATTATTTAATACATCCAACTCTATTACCTCACTATAAATAATTTGCTTTCATTATAAGCAATTTGGAATATGCTATCAATACCTATTGCAAAAAATGACCTTCTTTACTATATGGCATTTTAGGCAATTTAATTTGAGATTTTTATTTGACATAATAGTGATTAAAAGTGTATCGTCTGACAATTTAACAATGTTATCTCTCTGAAAAATACATAGAAAAATCGCCAAAGCCTTTTATTTTAAGGCTCTGACGACTTCTAACTGTTAACAGGGGATGAGAGAATCGAACTCCCACCAAAGGTTTTGGAGACCCCTATCATACCATTTGACCAATCCCCTATATATAATGATAGATTACCATATTTCAGGTAATCTGTAAAGGTATATATGTACCTTCAGAACTCCATACAAAGACTGCCTTCCATCTCTTAAACTTATCTTTACCAAGTTAAGCCTTCGACCGATTAGTACCTGTCAGCTACATACGTTGCCGTACTTCCACCCCAGGCCTATCTACCTCGTCGTCTTCAAGGGGTCTTATTGATTTATAATCAGGGATATCTCATCTTGAGGGGGGCTTCACGCTTAGATGCCTTCAGCGTTTATCCCTTCCGGACTTGGCTACTCTGCCATGCTGTTGGTACAACAACAGATACACCAGCGGTCCGTCCATCCCGGTCCTCTCGTACTAAGGACAGCTCCTCTCAGATATCCTACGCCCACGCCGGATAGGGACCGAACTGTCTCACGACGTTCTGAACCCAGCTCGCGTACCGCTTTAA
>ENA-OZAB01000012-OZAB01000012.1-human-gut-metagenome-genome-assembly--contig:-NODE-12-length-149342-cov-35.093384_pt1 | contig 149342 bp, 138 predicted proteins | sample MGYA00243297_ERZ653491 | MGnify/ENA primary metagenome ERZ653491 (study PRJEB26926, sample SAMN06165154) | human gut metagenome | biome: ENVO:00009003; feature: ENVO:2100002; material: ENVO:00002003... | reverse complement strand
CAACGCCAGGCCCAAGAAAGTTTTGCATTTACGAACACCACAAGATTTGTTCCAAGAAAATCTCACAAAGTGTTGCACTTAGTTTGACAATTCATTTAAAGCGATAAGAGCAATTACAATAGTTGCGTTTGGGTGAGAATTGTGGTAGAATACACAATAGCATCGGAAAGATTTGACGGCGGGGAAAACAGAGTTTGAAAAGAGATCGGCATGACGTTATCGGAAAGCTTTGAAAGACATAGATGCACAAAACGGAGCTGTAGCGGAGAAAGGGGATGTATTACGGTATCGAGAGCGGATTTATCCAAGACGAAAGACTTATTAGCAGTGTGAGAAATGTGGAAGACGCAGAAGTTGAAAACGTATTGCGTCCACGCAGAATGTCGCAGTATGTAGGTCAGAAGAAGATAAAAGATAATTTATCGGTGTATATATCAGCTGCAAAAAGCAGAGGAGAACACCTTGATCACGTGCTGCTTTACGGACCTCCGGGACTGGGAAAAACCACGCTGGCACATATTATTGCCGCCGAACTTGGGACACGGATAACAGTCACAAGCGGTCCTGCAATAGAACGTGCAGCAGATCTTGCGGCTATACTTACGAATTTAAGTGAAAACGAAGTGCTGTTTATTGACGAAATTCATCGTCTTAATCACAGTGTTGAGGAAATACTTTATCCGGCTATGGAGGATTTTTCATTGGACTTTGTAGTGGGGAAAGGCCCGTCCGCTCGTTCTCTCCGGTTGCCTTTGTCACCCTTTACATTGGTAGGAGCAACAACAAAGGCAGGGATGCTGACCTCTCCACTGAGAGACAGGTTCGGCGTACAGGCGCGCCTTGAAATGTATACGCCTGAAGAATTGAGTACAATAATAAATAATTCAGCCCATACTTTGAGAATAAATATTCTTCCACAGGCTGCGATGAATATTGCGTCAAGAAGCCGTGGAACTCCCAGAATTGCAAACAGACTTCTTAAAAGAGTCCGCGATTACGCACAGGTAAAAGGTACCGGAGAGATAGATAACGAAATAACCGATTACGCACTGAAAACTATCGGCGTAGATGACCTCGGACTGGATGAAAGTGATAAAAGAGTACTTCTGGCGATGATAGAAAAATTCGGAGGCGGTCCCGTGGGACTCGATACGATCGCCGCATCCACCGGAGAAGACTCCAATACCATAGAAGACGTGTATGAGCCTTATTGGCTTCAGTTAGGTTTCATATCGCGCACACCGCGAGGCAGGGTGGTGTTGCCGGCGTGCTATAAACATCTCGGGATAACGTTGCCGGAAAACAAACAGTGACCTTGATTAAAAAGGCGAAAAATTTATTACTAAAAGAAATATTACTAAAAGATATGAACACTTCTACTCACGACTATTATTATGAACTTCCCGAAGAGCTGATAGCTCAGACACCCCTGGAACCGAGAGATTCGTCGCGGCTTATGGTTTACGACATGACGAATGACGTTACGGAACACAGACATTTCAGAGATATAACGGATTATCTGTATGCCGGGGATGTGCTTGTGGTGAACAACACGCGTGTGTTGCCTGTGCGATTATACGGGAAGAAAGAGAAGACCGGAGGAAAAATAGAATTTCTCTTATTGAAAAGGCTGGGTATGGACGAGTGGGAGGTTGCGCTGAGGCCGGGGAAGTACGCTGCGCCCGGGGTGCGTTTTGTTTTCGGGGACAAGCTGAAGGCAGAAATAACCGGCGTAACGGAAGGCGGGACGCGGACAGCAAGGTTCGAGTATGAGGGTTCATTCGAGGGCATACTTGAGGAAATAGGACAGATGCCGCTTCCGCACTATATCAAAACGCCGGTAAGCGACGGTTCGAGATATAATACGGTGTACAGCAAAATAAACGGTTCGGCAGCCGCCCCGACTGCAGGGCTGCACTTTACCGAGGCGCTTCTTGATAAGATAAGGGCAAAAGGAGTGGTGATCTGCAACGTGCTTCTGCATGTCGGGCTGGGGACATTTCGCCCGGTGAAGACCGAAGACATAACACAACATAAAATGCACAGTGAATATTATGAGGTCACGCCTGAAGCAGCCGATATTATCAATAAAGCTAAAGAGGAAGGCAGACGGATAGTCGCTGTAGGAACGACGTCAGTGAGGGTGCTTGAGTCGGCAACGGTAAACGGCAAACTTGTCCCCGGATGCGGCGATACTTCCATTTTTATTTATCCACCGTATAAATTCAAATCGGTCGACGCTCTTATAACAAACTTTCATTTGCCGGAAAGCACTCTGATCATGTTGGTTTCCGCGTTTGCAGGGAGAGAAAAGACGCTTGAGCTGTATAAAGAAGCCGTAAGACTGAAGTATCGTTTTTTCAGCTTTGGTGACGCCATGTTCATTACCGACAGGATCCCGAACAAAGAAAAAGTCGATAAATAGTTTCAGAAGCCGTTTGAGAAAGGCAGCAGTAAAACCCGGACTTTTCAGAAAGTAAGAACCGAAAACAAAATCCGGACTATCAGAAAGTAAGAGAGCGGAAAAAAGTGCTCCGAAAGAGGAAAAGCCAAAATATAATTCGAGCACTTCTGAAATCTGAATGCTGCGGCAGTATTGCCGCAAAAAAACAGAAACCTGATCCCCGTGACCTATGGGGATCTTTTTTTAAGGAAAACACAGCCGATCTTTTTCTGCCGGACTTGATTAACAGACTTCTGTTTACCATGAAAAAGGTCTGCGGTTTTATAAACCGATATCGCCTGCATGAAAATTCTGCGTTTTCAGCCGACACTGAAAATTATTCCGACGGAAAGCTTTAAGTTAAAAAATTGTTTCGGACTTAATGTCAAGCTGAAAAATCGCAACTTTGATTTTTAAATTAATATTGTTTGTGTGATCATATTTGGTCGGATATTTGTATGATATTATTAAAAAAAATAAGTCGATTATGTGAAATAGTTAATAAACATTATAATTTATTTTAAACAGTTGACTTTCAAACTACAATATGATAAACTGATAATGGAATAAACTGAAAAACAGTTTTTTTATTGTTTTTACAAGTGAACAAACAGCAGCATTTTAATTAAAAAAACAGAAATTACCGAAAGGAGGCAGGTTATGAATATGATAAACTAATAACGGAATAAACTGAAAAACAGTTTTTTATTGTTTTTACAAGTGAACAAACAGCAGCATTTTAAAATAAAAAAACAGAAATCACCGAAAGGAGGCAGGTTATGAAAAGGAAGTTATTTATAGCAGCAATAGTCTGTTTGACTTTTCTGACATTATTAATGGTGTCCGGATGTAAGATGGTGTATTTGAACAGCAGCAGACTGGAAATGATAGCGGCGGTAAACGAAAGAGCTTTCGCCAAGGACGCCGAGATCCTCGAGGATATCGGAGTAATAAGAGGAGCTACGGTAGCGCTGATGAGATCATCATCATTTATAAGCGTAAAGACAGAGGAGGAAATATGCGACAAGACGTTCACGTACTATCCGTTCGAGCTTATAGCGGTGTATAAGGACGGAAAAGTATGTACGTTATCCGAAGCGTACAGAAGAGGAACGGTAAGCGAATCGGATGTAGATATCGTATATTATCGTTATATACAGAAAAAGGAACTGCCTCTTGCCGAAGAGTGCATGAACATATCCGATCCGAGATATTTTCCTATTCAGATGACGCCCGAAGAAGAAGAAAAAGCCAGAGAATCCATACGTACAAAAGCGCGGAACGAAGGAAGATATTCTTCATCTTTAGATGGGGATTTTGATGTAGAAAAAAGAATAGGAGGCGATTTTTTAGGTTCATATGACGGATATCCTGTATTTGCTATGTTTAATTTGTTTAATGAATATGACATAATGGTCAAAGATATTTTTATACGTACCTATACCAGTATAATTGTTGTTTGTACGGAGGATGGGGATTTCCAAGTGACCCATTATCAACCCGGCGGGGATTACCTCAGCAGGGAAGCTCTTAAAGGAATTCAATATATGTTGAGGTTAAGCTATCTTGTAGACGGGAAGTATATTCGTCAGAAGATAGATATGACCGAAGAACAATATCAAATAGAAATGGAATGGGAGCAAGAGAATGTAAAAATCCATACATACGGATCGAATAAAATAGTACTGAGTGAAGAAAAAACCGAAGAAATCAGGAATATCATAAGGGCAGACAAAGAAATCAGCAAATGGATATATCTTAAATATGATTTCAATGTAGAAGACGTGCTTTTTGATTACATATATATTAAGGAAAAAGAAGATTTACTGATCAATTATTCAAGATGTGTATATTATGATGAGGCGACGGACTGTGTAATCTACCTTGTACTCGGAGGAGCAAAGCTGGAACTGACATATCTTGAGATAGGAGGGAGAGGCTTCCCGTTTTTCAGCGGAATAACAGGGTATATGTTCAAAGACGGGAACATATACACTCTGAAAGAGGCGGATGAAGCGGGACTTATAACGGACGAGATGCTTGAGGTAATCGATGAAAATATAAAACAGGTATTTGTAATGAATAATATGCAATATAGGAAGTGTGACGCAGCAGAATACTATTTTGCATTAAAGTATTTTTATGCGGAGGAAAATAAAGGCTGATTGAATACGGACAAGGTGTTATTCGGAAAATCAGAGTGAGTTGATCGATATACCATGCTTCCGGTGACAGGTTTTAGATCTCAAAAACATTATTATGAATACTGTGGACGAATGTGATGCTTTGGACGGGTTGTGCGTGACCGGCGGAAGACTGAATGCTTACCGAGCCGTTACATACCATATTCATTCGGCGCAAAATTATATTTCACTCGGAATTCATGCCGGCCATTCGGGCGTATGTTCTGTGTGCAACGAGACTTTTACCGAAGAACATTCGTGGACGGAGATGATTTCTTATTACAAATGCTTTAAATGCGGACTGCAGTCCGTTGCCATCCCGGTACCTATTACTTCGTTGCCTCCCGAGGTTGTTTTCGCTTTGCAGTCGGGGCAATACAGTGAAATGGATAAAGTATACATCGGGAATGAAATCATACTGTATTATTTGAATGGTAATTTCTGTCTGCTGGCAGAGGTTGCGGAATAATTCTATCGGATCTTCTTCGATACAAATTTAATTTTAAATGTTGCTGTAAATAAAAAGGAGGCAGTCCTGCCTCTTTTTTATTGCAATTAAAAGCTGACGGAAATGTTGTACGGTCAGCGGAAGGCTTAGCAGATCAAACAAGGATTTGCGGTAAAAGCTATCGGAAATATTGTGTGATCCGAGTACTGCGGTATTGAATATGACTCTGCCGGTGTGTCGGGATCGGGACCGATACTGCCCGAAATGTCAAAATGATAGATCGTAATTTGCGGTTTTGTATGACGGAAATATTTTTTATATCGGTTTTATTTTGATTTCGGCATTTTTTATGGTATAATAAAGTGTCCGGGTATGTATTCCCGAAAACGCGGTCAACGGGCGTGATGCTTCGGGTAAATTCACTCGGTTTTTCGAGAAAATGTCGGCATACCTTTTTACGGAGCTTTATGAGTTTTTCATTTGATCTGATTAAATATGACGTTTCCTCCGGCGCAAGACTCGGCGTTTTTCATACTCCTCACGGGGATGTCAAAACGCCTGCTTTTATGCCGGTGGGCACCCTTGCGACTGTTAAATCCGTTCTTCCGAGAGATCTGAAAGAGATCGGGACTCAGATCCTTCTTTCAAATACCTATCATCTTCATCTCAGACCCGGAAGCGAAATAATCAGAAAAGTGGGCGGTCTTCATTCCTTTATGCACTGGGACGGTCCGATCCTTACCGACAGCGGCGGTTTTCAGGTTTTTTCACTTGGCAAGCTTTGCAGAATAAGCGAGGAAGGCGTCACTTTCAATTCGCATATCGACGGAAGCAAACAGATATTTACTCCGGAAAACGTGATGAAAATTCAGGAAAACCTCGGCGCCGACGTCATAATGGCGTTCGATGAGTGCACACCTTACGGCGCGGACAAAAAAACCTCGGAAGCTGCAATGGAAAGAACTCTCAGGTGGCTCAACAGATGCCGGGAAGCCAAAACTTCGGAAAATCAGATCCTGTTTCCCATCATTCAGGGAAATATGTTCAAAGACCTTCGTGTAAAGAGTGCAGTCGAAACTGCAAAATACGCACAGTGCGGTATTGCTGTAGGCGGGCTGAGCGTAGGAGAACCGGCAGAGCTCATGTACGAAATACTCGACGAACTGCAGCCTTATTATCCGGTAAATATGCCGCGGTATCTTATGGGGGTAGGAACGCCTGATTATATCATCGAAAGCGTGATGAGAGGAATAGATATGTTCGACTGCGTGCTTCCGACAAGAATTGCCCGCAACGGTACTGCTATGACCTCTCATGGCAGTGTAACCGTACGTAATGCCTTATACAAGGAGGATTTCGGCCCCCTCGACGATGAATGCGACTGTTATTGCTGCCGTAACTTTTCAAGAGCATATCTGAGACATCTCGTCAATACGAACGAAATCCTTGCCTGTACCCTTCTTTCTGTCCATAATATAAGATTTTTGCTCAAACTTACGGAAAATATCCGGAATGCGATTTCCTCCGGTACCCTGAAAGAATTCCGAAAGGAGTTTTACGCCAAATATTACGGAGAATGCTTGTAGTGTGTTTTTCCGGGAGCATGCTGTTAAAATGCCGGTACGCAGGTTTATTTGATTTCGATGCAGTAAGGGTAATATAAAAATGTGTTTTTATGGAAAAAATGCTTTTCAAGTAGACGTTAATGTGATATAATATAGTGAATTATTTTTAGCGGACTGCTATGTCCGGAGGTTTCATCCCGGCTCACCGTCCGCAAAGGAGATATAATGCTTAACAGCGCTTTGTTGCTTTTTGAAGAAACTCAGACTCAGAACAACGACTGGATGACATGGGTAATGCTTATCGTTGTATTGGGCGCTTTTGCCGCAATGATGTTTTTCTCGGGACGCAGCAAGAAGAAAAGAGAAAAGGAGCTTCAGGAAAAGCTGAAAGTGGGAAGCTGGGTGCTTACGAATAGCGGCGTTATCGGAGTTGTGACCGAGTTGGGCGACAGTTATGCCATTATCAGCACCGGCAAAGAAGATAATCCTTCCTCAATGTGCTTCCATTCTTCGACGATATATCAGGTCTATGACAAACCTCCGTTTTTCGTTAATAAGAGCGGCGAAGAAGAATCCGAGCCCGTTTATAATGAAATAAAGTGATTCAAGGATCGTTTTCAGATAGAGTTTAAAGGATCGCGTCGGAGTGTTCTAAAAGTCGGCTTACCGGAATAACCTTAAATGTGACAAAAATCGTCATCGGAGGTTATTATGAGAAGCGGCTCAGTTAAAGGAATAGTTAAGGAAGGCGTTACCGGAGGTATCGCCGCTTCGTTGATTTCAGCGATACTTGTTTTGATATTTGCAGTGATATGCAGACTTACCGCCCCGAGCGACCTGGTTATGCAACTTATAAATCAGGTCATAAAAGGCGTAAGTATATTCGTCGGCGTTTACTTGATGATAAAAACCGCTCAGCATGGCTTTCTGAAAGGATTGGTCGGGGGCGCGGTATTTTTTCTTGTGTCGTTGACAGTATTTCTTATTCTTGGCGGGGAACCGAGTTTCGGAAGTATACTGCTGGACATTGCCATTGCGCTGATAAACGGTACCCTGACCGGTGTGCTTGCGGTCAATAAAAAACGGATAGCGAAAGCATGAGATACTGCTTTTTAATATTAATGAATGTCGGCGGTCGGCCGCTGAGGTAAAGACAAAGGAGTTATTATGAAACATGTTAAAGTAATTGCAAATGCCAAGCTTAATATTCCCGATGAAAACAGCGGATGCGGAGAATGCCGCAGCAGCTGTCAGTCTGCATGCAAGACTTCCTGCACGGTCGGGAACCAGTCATGCGAGAAAAAGGTGAAGATAAGGTATCAGGGGAAGAAATAAGCTGTTTTTGCCTGTTACGGAGCAAAAACTCAGTTGAGGAGAGAAATTGGTACATACATTCAAATGCAACGGAAACTGTCTTGTCTACGACAGTGAGAGCGGAGCGCTGCTCAAAGTGGACGAGACGGTTTATGCTTTGCTTTGCGGCGGCAGACCGGAAGGACCAGAAGCAGACGAGGCTCTTGCCGAAATAGAAGAACTCAAAAGGGAGGGTGTTTTATATGCTTCTCCGAATCCGTGCAAGAGCGTAGTAAAAAGCAAAGAGATCAAGTCGCTTTGCGTACATATCAGTCATGATTGCAATCTCAGATGCGGGTATTGTTTTGCGGACGAAGGAGCCTACCACGGAAAACGCGAATATATGAGCGTTGAGGTGGGAAGAGCGGCCGTAGATTTTCTTATCGCCCGTTCGGGGAAGAGACACAATCTCGAAATGGATTTTTTCGGCGGGGAGCCGCTGATGAATTACGATGTTCTCAAAGACATGGTAGAATACGGGAAAGAGCGCGCAAAGGAGGCCGGGAAAGAATTCAAGTTCACCGTCACGACGAACGGGCTTCTTCTCGATGATGAAAAAATCGAGTATCTTGACCGCGAGATGGATAATGTAGTCATGTCGCTCGACGGGAGAAGAGAGATCAATGACGCCGTAAGGAAAACGCCCAACGGCAAAGGCAGTTTTGATCTGATCGCGGACAAGTTCAGGAGGTTTGCCGAAAAACGAGGAGAGAAAAGTCACTATTTAAGGGGAACCTTTACTTCTCTGAATTCTGATTTTTCGAAGGATGTTCTTTATATGGCGGATATGGGATTTGAGCAGATATCTGTCGAACCCGTGGTACTTCCTGCTGATCATCCGTTGGCAATAAAGGAAGAGCAGCTTCCGGTCGTATTGAAGGAGTACGAAATACTTGCGCAAGAGTACGTGAAAAGAAGGAAAAACGGCAAATGGTTTTCGTTTTTTCATTTTGCTCTTGATCTGGACGGCGGTCCCTGCTTCAAAAAGAGGATAACCGGCTGCGGAGCCGGGAGTGAGTATATGGCAGTAGCTCCGAACGGAGACATATATCCTTGTCATCAGTTTGTGGGGGAGAAGGAGTACCTGATCGGAAACGTAAAAAGCGGTATACTTGACGAAGGTATAAGGGACAGGATATCCCGCAGCAACGTGTTTACCAAGAAGGAGTGCGCAGATTGCTGGGCGAAGTATCTGTGCAGCGGCGGGTGCAATGCCAACGCAGTGCATTTCTCCGGGGATATAAACAGGCCTTATGCGATGGCGTGCGAGATGATGAAGAAGCGTCTGGAGTGCGCAATGTGGGTAAAAGCAGAGGAAGCTGAGGAAAACTAAGTAAAAACGATAGTTAATCGTTTGACTATCGACAAATTTTTTTATATAATATGTAGGTTGAAGTTTTTAAACAAGTTAGGAGGCAAACATAGATGAACAAGACGAAGTCCATCGTATGGCTATGTGTAATAGTTATTGTGCTTGCGTTATATGCGGTGGTAAGTTTTCTTCCGAGATTTGAAATATCGGCTACCGATGATTTCATTCCCGTCGTGGAACAAATAACCCTCGGAACGGATCTCGCTCTTTCGGAATATCCGAATTACAGAGTAGCGGAAGGCACAGTTTTTAATGTCAATGAGTATTATACAGGGATCGACGGCTCGTATGTCGACGCTGAAGGCAATCCTGTAGAGGATGCGGACAAGGTGAAAATACCTGCTGACGAATTGGAGAAAAGAGTTTTGAATACGGCCGAGACCATGAGAAAAAGGCTTTCTCTTATCACCAATTCCAATTATGAAGTAACCGTGCTGGACGGAAACAAGATCTCCGTTGAGCTTTCCGATATCACTAACAGTTTGACTGTTTTTGAGTTGCTCAAGGGCACGGGATACGTGCAGTTCAAATTGCTTCCCGAAAGTCCTACCGACGATACGGATTTTACGCAATATGACGATGTGCTCAGTTATGAACAGGTGACATTCTACGGGCTGAATTATGATTCGTCCACATCTTCTTATTATATCCTCTTTAATTTTGCCAAGGACGGCGCTTCTACATTCAAGGAGGCGAGCAGGGCTTACAGAGAAGATTCGGATAATACAATGTATTTGTGCTATCTTGTTGACGGAGTGCTTCAGGGTTCGCCCTTGACAATCTCTTCGGTATACACAGCCTCATATATTTACTTTACAGGTTTTACGAGTCAGAATGCCGCTATCACTTCCGGCCTGATGATCGAAAACGAACCGTATGAAGCACCGCTTATAAAGAGTAATATAGAAATGATCTATCTTTCTTCTAAGCTTGGAGAAAAAGCCGCTTCTTCACTTCTTTATGCGGGGCTGATCCTTCTTGGCGTATGCATGGTGATCATGGTCATCAGATTCAAAGGGATGGGGATCGCGGCGGCTCTTTCGCTTGCCCTGTATGCGATGCTTCTTATAAGCTTCTTTGTACTCGTTCCTGCAATGCCTTTCAATCTTTCCAATGCTTTGGGTGCGATTGTATCCGTGGTCATAGCGTTTGCGGCTCAGGTGCTTATGCTTGTTTACGTGGAAAGACGTTTTTCCGAATTGCATAAATCGAGAAAACTTGCTCTCAAGGACGGACTCAAAGCTTCTGTTCTGCCTCTTATAGGTCTGCATGTCGGTGTATTCGCAGCAGCTATACCTTGCGCCGTATTTATGCAGGGAGCGATAGTCGGCTTTGCATTGTCAGTGATATTCGGGGCGATAGTATCGTGTATTTCATTGCTCTTCACTGTGCTTCTCGTGTACGTGCTCAATCCTCTTTTTGCAAACGATAAAGCGTTTGGTCTCAGAGTCTCCTTAAAGGAGGGTAAATAAATGAAGAAAGCAGTTATATCATGTATTATAGCTCTGGTTCTTATAGTCGTCGGGATAGTGCTCACTCTCGTGAAGGGAGCAGGGCTGAGCACCGATTTTACCAAGGGTACACAGATAGACGTAAAATTCAATACTACCGTTACGGACGATGTATATGAGGATTATGCCTCAAAGCTTGTCAAGGCCGTTGAAGGCGCCGGGTATAATGTCAGCGAGGTAAGAGCGCTGCGCAATGTGAAACAGATAAGCGGGGTAAGGATCGTTTTCTCCGGTGTGCTCAATAATGCTCAGCTGACTCTGCCTGATGTTACAGAGGGTATGACTTATACCGTTTCCACGATCTATCCTGCTTCGACACAGAGCATATGGACCATAGTCTGGGTGCTTGTGATTTCAGTGGCGATAATGTTTGTTTACACCGCTGTTGAAAACAGAAAGCGTAAACCTTTACTGTGCGCGTTCACGGTATTGATCGTCACAATACTCGGTATCGCATTGACAGCGGGTCTTTATCTTATCGTGAGTGCATTGTTTGCACTGGAGATATCCGTTTATACTTTATGCGGAATTGCTTTGGCGGCCGTGTTATGCGGAATGGCGTCGATCTCTTCGGTCAGAGAAGTTAAGAATTCGGGCTGTTCCTGTAAATGGCTGATTCCTGCAGGTATAGTCGGGATCATCGGCATGGTGATCCTCGGAGTTTTCGGATTTGCCTCGTTTATGGCGGCAGGTATAGCGGCGGTGCTCAGCGCGGTGTTTACGGCGCTTTGTATCACCACTCCTTTTGTGAAAAACGGTATTGAGAATAAATAATTTTTAAAGACCAATAAAGAGCCTTCCAAATGTTCCGGAGGGCTTTTATTCATAATCAAAAGAGAATATGAAGGCGAATTTTCTTAAGAAACTTTACGACGCTGACAACGAAACCGTTGAATACATCATGGAACATTTCCTGCCGGTAAAAGAGGCAGCGGGGAAGCTCGTTTCAATGGGTATCACAAAAGAAAATGCGGACGAGTTTTTTACGGGCGGCGGAGTTCCGTTTGATCCTTTTCTCATGGAGGGGATGAAGGAGGCGGTGGAGCTTATAGGCAAAAAGGTGTATGACGGGCAGGACATCCTGATCTACGGCGACTATGACGCCGACGGCGTGAGTGCTGCAGCCATACTTAAGCTTTTTTTCGACGAAGAAGATATTCCGTGCCGGGTAAGGCTGCCATCCAGGGATGAAGGTTACGGCATCCATTACGAAACGGTCAAGAGCGAATACGAGAAAAAAGCTTTCGGACTGGTAGTCACCGTGGACTGCGGTATTTCGGGAAAGGATGAGATACGCAGGATCAGGGAAGAACTGGGTATTGACGTCATTGTGACCGATCATCATGAAATACCGCGTGAGCTGCCGGATTGCATATGCGTTAATCCGAAGATGGGATATCCTTTTCCGTATTTATCGGGGTCGGGAGTGGCGCTGAAGCTTGCAGAGGCAATGAGTGACGCCGACAGGGCTTTTATGTACGCCGATCTGGCGGCGGTGGGAATTATCGGAGATCTGATGCCGCTTTTGTCTGAAAACAGGATGATCGTAAGGCAGGCGCTTGCCAAGACGGGAAACGCAGGTTTGGCTCAGCTGTGCAGGTACGCCGGAGTCAGGGGAAGAGTGACTGTTTCAGATTACGCCATGAAGCTGTGTCCGAGGATAAACGCGGCGGGAAGAGTGGATACGCCCGATAAGGCGCTGACGCTTTTTCTTGAACAGGAAGAGGAATGTGCTTCGGAACTGTGCCGATTGAATGAAATCAGGAAAGAAATGGTAAAGGAGGCGACCGGGCAGGCAGAGGTTGCGGCGGAAGCGGAAAACGGAGCAAAAAACGTCCTTATCCTTGAGAATGACGCGTGGCATACGGGGATCCTCGGAATAATAGCGGCGCGCATAAAGGAAAAGTATAATAAACCGGTATTTATTTTCGGTAAAAGGGGAGATTCTTACGTCGGATCCGGCAGAGGAAGCGGAGTGAACATGTTTGAAGCGCTGACAGCCCTGAAGGATACCGCCGAGCATTTCGGAGGCCACGAAAATTCCGTGGGGCTGAGCGTAAAGCAGGAACGATTTACCGAGTTCAAATCGAAAGCGGAGGAATATTTTTCGGAGTTTCCCGTCAAAGAGGAAGAAACGGTTTATGATATCGATTTTGACACCTCGGGCGATATAAAAGAAATCGGCTGCATGCTCGAAAGACTTGAACCGATATATCCTTCGGACAGGATAGTGTTCAGAACAGTCGGTACGGTGGAAGGCGTGCGTTTTCTGGGCAACGGCTCACATGCGGCTGTTTCTCTGGAAGGCGGTTTTACCGCGACGGGTTTCAACGATTACGCACTCGCGTCGGAATATCTGAGACCCGGCGTAAGGGTGGAGATTCTGTTTGTTATAGACCGAAACGAGAGAAACGGTTATCAGGCCGTTATCAGGGAGCTCAGAGTAGTCCCTTCGCTGAGACTCGAAGAAATTTATGCGGAAATTTTCCTGAAAAGAGCCGTTTCCGTAAAAAGGAAATATATTTTGCGTCCGGAATTGGAAAAATATATTCGGGAAGGTCGTCCGCTGGTGTTTTTCTCGTCGGACGAAGCCCGTCTATTCACCGGTGAGGGCGATTTTGAAGATTACACGTTCAATTTTTTCGAACTGAAGGGCAGAGCGAAAAAGAATATAGTTATTGCGCCCGTAAGCGATGTACCCGGAGGAGTCTATATAACCGGCTGTGAAGGGTATGATTACGCTCCGGAAAATGCCGAAGTATTTTGTATGGGACTGAAAAGCATTCCTTTTCTGTCGCGTCTTGATATATCGCGTGAAAAGTGCGCGATCGTATTTCGTAAGGCGGCGAAAAACAAAAGACGCTTCCTGAACGTCGAAGACGCCTACAGATATCTCGAACCGGGAAGCGTGACATACGTCGAATTTCTCGCCGTCATGAGGGTGCTCGGAGAATTGGGTATATTCAGATTCAATATCCGTCCGTTTGAACTTACTTATCAGCCCGGTATAAAAGGAGAGCTTGAAGAGTCGGAATTGTATAGGTTTGTAAGAGGATAGTTTATGCATAACGAAACCGCAGAAATCACAATTGAAAATCTTAAAGCCAAGCTGAAGCATTATTATCCGGCGAATTTTCAGCAGCTGATGGATGCTTTCGATCTGGCAAAGGCCGCGCACGCCGGTCAGAAACGTGCCAGCGGCAGGCCGTATATAACTCATCCTGTCGTGGTGGCGGATATCCTTGTGGATCTCGGTCTGGACGTGCCCGCCATTTGCGCCGCCTTGTTGCATGACACCATCGAAGATACTTATGTCACCGACGAAATGATAAGGGAAAGAGCCGGCAACGAAATAGCCGATTTGGTACAGGGCGTCACAAAGCTTGATAAGATACAGTTCCGCTCCAAAGAGGAGGAGCAAGCGGAAAATATCCGTAAAATGTTCATAGCCATGAGCAAGGATATAAGGGTGCTCATCATAAAGCTTGCCGACAGATTACACAATATGCGGTCATTACAGTACCTGAGCGAAGAAAGACAGCAGGTAATGGCGCGCGAAACGTTGGATATTTTTGCACCTCTTGCCGGCAGACTCGGTATATCTCCCATAAAGTGCGAACTCGAGGATCTCGCGCTCAAGTATCTCGACAGACCCGCATACAATGAGCTTGCCAACAATATCGCCTATAAACGCGAAGAACGCAGGGCAATGGTAGACAACGTCATTTTCGATATAGAACATCTTCTTGCCAATATAAACGTCAAAGGGGAGGTTTTCGGAAGGACAAAGCACTTTTATTCCATTTACAGGAAGATGAAGGCTCAGAACAAAACCCTCGATCAGATATATGATCTTACCGCCGTAAGGGTGATCGTGCAGACGGTGAAAGACTGTTATTCCGTATTGGGAGAGATACACAGCAAATGGGTGCCGGTCCCCGGCAGAGTAAAAGATTATATCGCCGCGCCAAAGCCCAATCTTTATCAGAGTCTGCACACCACGGTTTTCACCGGAAACGGACTTCCTATCGAAATTCAGATAAGGACTTACGAAATGCACCGTATAGCCGAATTCGGTATTGCCGCACACTGGAAGTATAAGGAAAGCAACGGCTCAAACGAAAAAGAACTGAACAAAAATCTCAAGTGGGTGCAGGAGGTGCTGAACTACGGCGACGCACTGAGTGATTCTCATGAGTTTCTTGATATCATAAGAAAAGACATACGTATCACGAACGAGGTTTACGTGCTGACTCCCATGGGAGACGTAAGAAGGCTGATCGCGGGAGCCACAGCATTGGACTATGCTTATTCCATCCACAGCGAAGTGGGCAATAAATGCGTAGGCGCAAAAATAAACGGCAGGATAGCCACGCTTGATACCGTCCTCGAAACAGGCGACGTTGTGGAGATACTGCTTAACCAAAACAGTAAAGGTCCTTCGCGCGATTGGCTGAAGATAGTGAAAACGTCCAATGCGAAAGCAAAGATAAGGCAGTTTTTCAAGAAAGAACTGAAAGACGAGTACATCCGCGACGGTAAGGCAATGCTTGAAAAAGAAGCAAAAGCAAGAGGATACCAGTTTGCCAATCTGCTTACGCCCGAAGGACAAAAGGCTGTCTTTGACAGATATTCGTTTATGTCAAACGACGAAATGTATGCTTCGGTCGGGTACGGCGGAGTTTCCGTCCATCAGATCATACTCAAGCTTATAAGCGTAAACAAGACGCTTCACGGAGAAGAAAGTATTTCCCGGAAAAGTCAGGGAAGTTCTCAAAACAAGGAAAACGCCGTTACCGTGAAAGGGTACGAAAATCCGCTCATAAGATTTTCGAAGTGCTGTGCACCCGTGCCCGGAGACGAGATAGTGGGATATATATCCCACGGACGAGGAGTCACCATTCACAGAAAGGACTGTCCTTGTCTTCAGGGACTCGAAAAGCAAAGACTCATAGAAACCGAATGGACTGCTACCGCAGAAGGAAGCGCCGCTTTCCTTGCAACCATACAGATAGTTTCCGAAGCCCGCGGAGATGTTTTTGCCGAAATAACCAAGGTGATCTCCGGTGAAAAACTGCCTCTTATGGCTATAAACGCAAGAAAGGACAAAAACCATAATGCCGTGGCGGTGATATCTGTAGAGATTTCGGGGTATGACAGGCTCGAACAGCTTATGGCAAAGCTGAAAGCATTGCCCACTACCATAGACGTATTCAGGACAACAAACTGAAATGTGCAAATGTCGGGTCAGATTCGGGTTAAATAAGGTGGAGAGGGCGATGTCATGAAAGCTGTGATACAAAGAGTGCTGAGCGCCGAGGTGACGGCGGACGGGATACTTTCGGGAAAGATAGGCAAAGGATATACCGTACTTTTGGGCGTGCGAAAAGGCGATACGGAAGAAGACGCGGCGTTTCTTGCCAAAAAAGTCGCCGAGCTGAGGATAATGGAGGACGAAAACGGAAAAATGAACAAGTCGCTGACTGACGTCGGAGGCGAAATACTTGCCGTGTCCAACTTCACCTTATACGGAAACGCCATGAAAAGCCGCAGGCCTGACTTTGCGGAAGCCGAAAGCTTTGCGAGGTCAGAGGAGCTGTATAATTGTTTTGTTGACGCCTTGCGCGAAAGGATAAAGACCGAGACAGGGGTATTCGGCGCTTATATGAGGATAAACGCCGTAAACGACGGTCCCGTTACGATTATACTGGAAACGGAGGAAAAATGAAAACGAATAAATTGATATTAGGCAACCTTCAGACAAACTGTTATGTTCTCAGCAACGACGGAGCCGCAGTGGTAGTGGATATTCCGTACAATTGCGGAGCGCAGGTGGACGAACTGCTTCAAAAAGAAAAGCTGAAGCCGGTTGCGGTGCTGCTGACCCACGGACACTTCGATCATTGCGGCGGGGCTGACAGTTTTGCCCGTGCTCACGGAATACCTGTATATGCTCATAAAAAGGATCTTCTGCTGTGCAATGCAGCCAAACTGCAGGTCCCCGGATACGATACCTATACCGACAACTGTAATCCTACAGATCTTTTTGAAGGTGAAGAAGGGGAAATAAACGTGGAAGGATTTGTTTTCTATATGATGAATACGCCCGGTCATACCCCCGGAAGCTGCGTGTATTTCACAGACGGCATAATGCTGAGCGGAGATACTTTGTTCAGAGGCTCTATAGGCAGGACGGATTTCGCTTTCGGCAGTCCGCACGATATGCAGCGTTCGCTGAAAAAACTGAAGGGCGTAGAGGGGAATTATATAGTGTATCCCGGCCACGGAGACAGAACTACCCTCGACGAGGAAAAACTTCATAATTTTTATTTCAGATAATGAATTTCTATACCGATTGCGATGATTACGCCGCTGAATTGCTTGATGTAGCGAAGCTTTTTTTTGTCGACGTCACTCTTGTGAAAGACAAGGATATTGCGGATATAAGGCACGAAAGACATGTCGAAAACAATACGGCATACAATTTGTGCGTATACGGCGAAAATGAATATTCAGGCAGACATGTTACCGGCGGCAGAAACAAGCTTGAAGAAAAAAAGATCAATAAAAGATACGCTAAGCTCGCAGTATATAACTGTCTGAAGCAGGCTTACGGAAGCCGGCCGTGGGGCGCCCTTACCGGGATCAGACCAACACGTTTGGCTTACGATCTCGAGGAAAAGGAAGGATTGGATTATAAAGTCGCTTTCCGTGAGCTTTTTGATGTTTCTCCGAATAAAATAAGGCTTGTGGAAGAGATCCTCGGCATGCAGAAAGGTTATATTACAAATGATGACAATGAGATAGATATATACGTGAATATTCCTTTCTGTACGTCCAAATGCGTGTACTGTTCTTTTCCGAGCGGTCTGATAGATAAGATGCGGAAATACGTTCCTGCTTACGTGGAGTGTCTGAAAAAGGACATAGAAGCCGCGCTGGAAACAGTGAAGGAAAGCGGCCGCATATTGAAATGCGTATATTTCGGCGGAGGAACGCCCACTTCGCTTTCTGTCAAGGAACTGTCGGAGCTTACCCGGCTTTTCACAGATTGCGGGGCGGAGGAGTTTACCGTAGAAGCGGGGCGGCCGGACAGTTTATCGGAAGAAATGGCGGAGATGCTCAGGGCCGACGGCGTAACGCGGGTATCCGTCAATCCGCAGACATTTGACGCGGATACGCTTTTGCGTATCAACCGCAGACATACCCCCGAAGAGACCGTAAGGGCTTTTTATTTGGCAAAAAGCAAAGGCTTTACAGTGAATATGGATCTTATTGCCGGTTTGCCCGGGGAATCGGAGGAGTCGTTTATAAGGTCGGTGAAAAGGTGTGTGGAGCTTGCTCCCGAAAATATAACCGTGCATACTCTTGCTCTGAAAAGGGGGAGCGAATTGAGGGAAAAGGCAGCTTCGGAGGGCAGCGATGCAAGCGTTGTCGGCATGGTGGAGAACGCGCGGGAAATACTGCATGAAGCGGGATATTACGCTTATTATATGTACAGACAGAAGTATGTGAGGGGCAATCTCGAAAACGTAGGATACACTTTGCCCGGAAGTCAGTGTTTATATAATATCGACATGATGGAAGAAAGAAGAAGCGTGCTGGCTTGCGGAGCTAACGCCATCAGCAAACGTATATTCGCCTCGCAGAACAGAATAGAAAGATTGGCCGATACCAAAGACGTTTCTCTTTATATAGAAAGGATAGAAAGCTCCGTAAATGATAAGAAAAAGTTTTTTAGGGCTGAAAAACAGTTTACTTAAAAAAGAAATTATGGTATTATATGTAAGTTATGACTGCCGTTTACGCAGAATTGCGTCACTCCGTCGCACTTCCGGGTTTGCGGTGAATATAAGAAAAGGAGAAAATTATGGACAAACAGAGAAAGCAGGAAATCATTGCGAAGTACGCGTTATATGAAAATGACACAGGTTCGCCCGAAGTGCAGATAGCATTGCTTACGGAAAGAATTAATCACCTTACAGAGCACCTTAAAACTCATGAAAAGGATCACCACAGCAGAAGAGGTTTGCTTCAGATGGTAGGTAAAAGACGCGGGCTCCTTGATTATCTTAAATCCAAAGATATAGAAAGATATCGTGCGATAATTTCTCAGCTTGATTTAAGAAAGTAAGTTCGGGACATAGGCGAAAAGGGGGGACTCTCTTTTCGTCTATATTTTTATTGAAGAGTATAAACTTTCTTTTTGATAATCACACTTTAAACAGGTGTATTAAATACAGTATTACGACGAATGTCGAGTACAGGAGGAATAATGAGTGGTTTTATTAAAAGAGAAGAACAGATCGGAAACAGGAAATATTATGTTTTTGAGACGGAAGTAGGAGGAAAAACGGTAAGTGTAGAGATAGGGAAGTACGCCGAACAGGCAAACGGAAGCTGTATAGTAAGGTGCGGGGAGACCGTGGTCATGACCAACGTGACCGTAGCGGACAAGCCGCGCGACGGAATAGACTTTTTCCCTCTCGGTGTGGATTATGAAGAAAAGATGTATGCGGTCGGGAAGATTCCCGGCGGCTTCAAGAAGAGGGAGGGGAGAGCAAGCGACAAAGCCATTCTTACCTCAAGGCTCATAGACCGACCGATACGCCCGCTTTTCCCGAAAGGATTTCTGAATGACGTTGCAGTGGTATGCACGGCGATGTCGGTGGATACGGACACTCCGCCCGAAGTTTTTGCGATGATGGGGTCGTCGATAGCTTTGTCTATAAGCGACATTCCTTTTGCGGGACCTACCGGGAGCGTAGTTGTGGGGATGGTCAACGGAGAGTACATTATAAACCCCAATAACGAACAGCGTGAAGCCAGCGTGCTTTCTCTCAATCTTTCGGGAACAAAGGACGCCATAATGATGGTGGAAGCGGGAGCAAAGGAAATAAGTGAAAGCGAAATGCTCGGCGCTATCCTTTTCGGCCACGAAGAAATCAAAAAACAGTGCGAATTTATCGACTTTATAACCAAAGAAGTGGGGAAACCGAAACTTGACGTTCCTCTTCATCTGCTTGATCCGGTGCATGAAAGCAAGGTGAGGGAGTATGCCGACGAAATGCTCACCAAAGCCCTCGATACCTTTGACAGAGCTCAAAGACAGGCAAATGAAGACGAGGTGCGAGCCAGATGCGAAGAATATTTTGCAGAAGCTGATCCCGATGTCCTTCCTTCGATAGGCGACGCTTTGTATAAAATGACCAAGGAAAAAGTGCGTTCCCGTATATTGAACGAAGGTGTACGCCCCGACGGAAGAGGACTTACTGATATAAGACCGATATGGTGCGAAACTGGATTGCTGCCGCGCGTTCACGGTTCGGCATGCTTCACGAGAGGTATGACTCAGGCTATCTCCACCTGTACCTTAGGAACGATAAGCGAAGTGCAGAAGCTTGAAGGACTCGATGACGAAGTGTTCAAAAGATATATGCATCACTATAATATGCCCCCTTACAGCACCGGAGAAGCTAAACCTCTCCGCAGTCCCGGAAGACGTGAAATAGGTCACGGAGCCCTCGCCGAAAGAGCTTTGGAACCGGTAATACCTTCCGAAACGGATTTCCCGTATGCTATAAGGACAGTAAGCGAAGTCGTGAGCAGTAACGGTTCCACGTCTCAGGCAAGCGTATGCGGTTCCACACTTGCGCTTATGGACGCGGGCGTACCTATAAAGGCGCCTGTCGCCGGAATAGCAATGGGACTGATGAAAGACGTCGAAAGCGACAGACTTGCGATCCTCAGCGATATTCAGGGACTTGAAGATTTCCTCGGCGATATGGATTTCAAGGTCGCGGGGACAAGAGAAGGCATAACAGCTATCCAGATGGATATAAAGATCAAGGGTATCGACAGAGAGATCCTTGAAAAAGCCCTTGCTCAGGCGAAAGTGGGCAGGAATTATATACTTGACAAAATGGAAGCCGTACTTCCGCACCCCAGAGAACAGCTCAGTAAGTACGCGCCCAAGATAATCACATTTACCATCGATCCCGATAAGATAAGAGAAGTTATAGGAAGCGGCGGAAAAGTGATCAATAAGATCATCGAGGACACAGGTGTCAAGATCGATATCATGGACGACGGCACCGTATTTATCGCCACCAGCGACGAAAATATGAGCAAAAAGGCCAAGAATATAATAATGAGTATCGTGAAGGAACCTGAAGTGGGCGACGAATTTGAAGGCAAAGTGGTAAGGATCCTCGAACCTACGGGAGCTTTTGTGGAACTCACTCCGGGTAAGGACGGCATGATTCATATTTCCAAGCTCAGTAAAAACAGAGTCGAAAAAGTATCTGATGTGCTCAGAGAAGGAGATGTCGTAAGAGTGGTGGTCAGCAAAGTGGACGCCGCCAAAGGGAACAGAATAGACCTTAAACTGCTTGAGATCGTAAGCAAAGTCAAGAGATGACCGTAATAATATAATATAAGGACAGCGCCGCATGAGCGGCGCTTTTTTGTTAAGAAAAACGAAGAAGTCAGTGATATAGTGGACTGTCCGGAAGGAAATGTATTTTGTTTTTGCGGTTTTACGCGGGACTGAGGAATTATCGGGAAAGAAATCAACCGGGCAAGAAATATAAGTATTAAAAAATATAAAAAAACTGAAAAATAAGATAAAAAACAGTTGACAAGTTTTTGCTGCGGTGGTAGACTGTTAGCAGTCGAACAGATAGAGTGCTAACGCACTTATAATATGTTTGCTATCACACTTAAGGGGGCGGAAAGATGATATTATCGGAAAGAAAGCGAAAAATACTGAAAGCCGTAGTAGACGATTATATTGCCGACGCGCAGCCCGTGTCCAGCAAGGACATATGTGAAAGGCATTTGACAGGGTGTTCGGCGGCCACGGTGAGGAATGAGTTATCGGCGCTTGAGAGCATGGGATATCTGGTGCAGCCGCATGTCAGTGCGGGCAGGGTTCCGTCCGAGAAGGCGTTCAGGTTGTATGTGGACGAACTGATGGACAGCGAGCCGCTGAGTGACGAAGAGATAGAAGAGATAGACAGAGTATTTCAAAGTCGGGTAAGCGGAGTTGAGGATATAGTGAGGAGTGTTGCGTCGGTGATAAGCGATCTGACGAATTACACATCGGTGATCATATCCGGAAACGATGCTGACGAAGTGATAAGGCAGGTCACGGTAGTGAGTTTGCAGGGCAAGAGTGCGTTGGTGGTGCTTGTCACGGACAGTGATGTACTCAAAGACAGGTTTATCGATTTGCCTGAAGGCCTTGACGAAAGTTCGATAAAGACTGCCAACGAATGGTTGAACAAGGCATTTGCGGGGAAGAGGCTGAGCGAGGTGACGGAGGACGTCACGGAGGAAATAGACGCCGAGTTTGATTTATACAGAGAGCTGTATAAGCGAGTTGTGGACATAGTGAAGAAGGTAAATCACAGGAGGCGTGAGGTATTGACGTCGGGGAGCGACAAGATACTTGAATATCCCGAGTACAGTGATGATGTGGACAAAGCCAAAGGTTTTCTGGCAAAGATTGAAAAACGGGACGATCTGGCAGCCATGTTTGACGCGTGCGGTGATGATATTGAATTTACGGTGAAGATCGGTAAAGAAGAGGAAAGCAAACTTCCCGAAGGGTGTTCGGTCGTATCCGCGAAGATAAGCGTCAAGGACAAGGCGCTTGGGAGTGCGGGGGTCATCGGGCCGATGCGAATGGATTACGGAAGGGTGATTTCCATACTTGAGCATATAGGAGAGTTGCTTGATAAAATACTTTCCGACGATGAAAAATGAAAAAAAAACAGGAGCAAAGGAGCAATGGAAAATACAAAAACGGACGTTCACAATGAAGAAGGATCGTCGGCTTCCGTGAAGAATGACGAAGAACTCTCGGAAGAGGTCGTATCAGACGGAGAGGGTCGTCCGGAAAAGGAGGCGGCAGAGGGCCGTCACGAAAAGGAGCTGACGCGTCGGCAGCTGAGGCAGCTTGTTGAGGCTTTGACAGCCGAAAACGAGAGTCTGATAAAAGAAGTGCAGAGTCAGGTTTCCGCTGTGGAGGCGCTGACGAACAAGGCGGACGGATATCTCGGAAAGCTTACGGGGCTCAAAGGGGATTACGAAAGGCTCAAAGCAAGAAGTACGGCAGCTGTTGAGAATGCAAAGGCCGAAGGGAAGGCCGAAACCATAGAGAAACTTGTCCCGGTGCTTGACACCTTTGACAGAGCGAGGGCGTCGGTCACGGATGAGAAGTCGCTTGCGGCTTTTGATCTGATAGTCAGGCAGTTTGAGAAGCTCATGGAGGATGCGGGAGTTACGGAGGTAGAGGTAATGGGGAATGTATTCGATCCCAATATTGCAAACGCCGTGATCAAGCAGCCGGTGGAGGATGAGGCTCTCAAGGGCGTAGTGATAGGAGTTGTGACAAAAGGCTACAGACACGGGGATAAGATCATAAAATATCCTCAGGTGGTAGTAGGAGTATAAAATAAGCAAAAAAGAAATAAGGAGATAAGAGAGTTTATGGCTAAAATTATAGGGATAGATTTAGGAACGACAAATTCATGTGTAGCGGTATTGGAAGGCGGGGAGCCGGTAGTGATACCCAACAGCGAGGGAGGGAGGACTACTCCTTCGGTAGTAGCTTTTACCAAGGACGGAGAAAGACTTGTAGGGCAGGTTGCCAAGCGTCAGGCGGTGGTAAACAGTGAAAGGACAGTCATATCCATAAAGAGAGAAATGGGCAGCAATCACACTGTGGACATAGACGGAAAGAAATATACGCCGCAGGAAATATCCGCAATGATTCTTGCCAAGCTTAAAAAAGACGCGGAAGCTTACTTGGGAGAACCTGTCAAACAGGCTGTAATAACGGTACCCGCGTATTTTTCCGACAGTCAGCGTCAGGCTACCAAAGACGCGGGCAAGATAGCGGGGATGGAAGTATTGCGTATAGTAAACGAGCCTACGGCAGCGGCTTTTGCTTACGGATTGGACAAATCTGAAGCCAAAAATCAGAAAGTCATGATATATGACCTCGGCGGCGGAACATTCGATGTTTCCATACTCGATATAGGCGACGGCGTATTTGAAGTGCTTGCAACGAGCGGTAACGGCAGACTCGGCGGCGACGATTTCGACAAACGTATAATAGACTATATGGTGGACGAATTCAAAAAGTCCAACGGCATAGATTTAAGTCAGGATAAGATGGCGATGCAAAGACTGAAAGAAGCAGCCGAAAAAGCGAAAATCGAACTCAGCAGCGTGCTCAAGACGAACATCAATCTTCCTTTCATCACGGCTGACGCAACAGGTCCCAAGCATCTCGACATAGACCTTACCAGGTCCAAGTTCGATCAGATGACCGAGGATCTTGTAAAAGCAACGATCGGGCCGATGAAAACTGCTATGGAAGACGCAAAGCTTTCCTACAGCGATATATCCAGAGTCATACTTGTGGGCGGTTCGACAAGGATACCCGCAGTAGTTGACGCTGTCAAGAAGATCACGGGCAAGGATCCTTATAAAGGGATAAATCCCGATGAGTGCGTTGCGATGGGCGCCGCGATACAGGCGGGCATACTTGCCGGCGACGTGAACGACGTAATACTGCTTGATGTAACGCCCCTGTCACTTGGTATAGAGACCCTCGGCGGAGTCTGCACCAAGATAATAGAAAGGAACACGACCATTCCCACAAGTAAATCTCAGATATTCTCTACGGCGGCGGATAACCAGACGAGCGTAGATATACACGTGCTGCAGGGTGAAAGACCCATGGCGGCGGATAATAAGACTCTCGGAAGATTCTCTTTGACGGGAATACCTCCCGTACGCAGGGGAATACCTCAGATAGAAGTCAAATTCGATATCGATGCGAACGGTATCGTTCACGTTACCGCGACCGATAAGGGAACGAACAAGGCTCAGAGTATAGATATTACCGCTTCGACGAACCTTACAGAAGAAGAGATCGACAAGGCTGTAAAGGACGCGGAAAGATATGCCGAAGAAGATAAGAAGAGACAGGAAGCCGCAGGTAATAAAAACAGATTGGATACCGATATAATCAAAATAGAATCTTTCCTTCGTGACAACGGAGATAAAGTATCGCAGGAAGATAAAGAAGCCCTGGAAAAGGAAATATCCAAAGCGAGAGAAACTCTTGAAAAAGGCGACAACGAAGCTATAAAGAAAGCGATTGAGGAATTCAATAACAGTACGAACGCAATAGTACAGAAAATGTATGCAAATGCGGCCGGGAACGACGGAGGAACGTCAGGCGGCGAGTCCGGATCTTCCGACGGAGTGGATTATAACGTAAAAGATGCCGAATAAGTCGGAAAAGGAGCAAAACCGTTTCGCAAACAAAGAGCGGGCGCATGAATAAGGCGCCCGCGTCGGCTTGCGATCAAATACAGAAAGGAAAAGGAAAAAACGATGGCACAGAAAGACTATTACGCTGTTTTGGGCGTGGCGAAAACCGCTACGCAGGATGAAATAAAGTCAGCCTACAGAACTCTTGCCAAAAAATACCACCCGGATCTTCATCCCGGGGATACCCAGGCCGCCGAAAAAATGAAGGAAGTCAACGAGGCTTACAGCGTTTTGGGCGATGCGGAAAAAAGGGCAAAGTACGACCGCGGTGAAATGGACATGGGGCAGGGCTTCGGAGGTTTCCGTGCGGAGGACATAGATCTTTCGGATTTATTCAGTATGTTCGGAATGGGGAACCGTGCTTCACGCCGTTCCCCGAACGGAGAAAGTCTGAGATATAAACTTAATCTGACTTTTATGGAGGCATGTCTCGGTTGCAGTAAGGAAATAACCTTCAACCGTCTCGAACGTTGTACCGCGTGCGGCGGTACGGGCGCAAAAAACGCCTCCAGTATGACTACATGTGATAAATGTCACGGTACAGGGCAGGTACAATACAGAAGACAGACCCTGTTCGGCACTCAGGTCACTACCGCAACTTGCGATAAATGCGGCGGAAGCGGAAAAATAATCACTGAAAAATGTCCTGTGTGCAACGGCAAGGGACTTGTAAGCAAGAAGAAAATAATTACCGTGAATATCCCTGCCGGCGTGGACAGCGGTGATACCCGTACCCTCGAAGGCCAGGGCAACGCAGCCCCTCGTCCCGACGCCGCGAACGGCAATCTGATCCTTGTTATAGAAGTGGCAAAAAGCAAGGTGTTCAGACAGAGAGACGGCTTGGATCTTTACGTAAACGTTCCGGTCCCCTACTCAGTTGCGGTAACAGGCGGCGAGATCGATATTCCGACCGTCTACGGCGTCATAAAGGCTAAACTGCCCGAAGGCACTGCCAACGGCGAAATCATCCGATTTAAAGGCAAAGGTATCAAAACAGCCCGCGCCACGGGAGACCTTTATATTACAGTAAATATAGAAGTCCCGCGTTCGCTTTCAAAGAATCAAAAGGAAATCATCGAGAATTTCGAAAAAGAACTCACTCTCAAAAACTATCCGAGAAGAAAGGAGTATCTCGAAAATATCAGCGAAATGTATAAAAAATAAAGTATGATCCGATCCCGCGGCGCCTTGTCGGAAATGCTCCTCTTTTGCCCTCCGCGGCTTGAGGAACTGCATATCCCGGTACTTTGAAATGAGCGGTAAGGATATAATGAGAATATAAGCGTTTCAGATCGTAAATATATCTGAATTTCGGCGGCGGAAACTTCCGCCGCTTTTTTTTCGGATAAAAATATATCGGAAATCGCAATTGAAAGGCTCCGAGATATTACGGCGTTTGTCAAAGGAGTACTGTTGAGTAAGACCCGAACTTCCGGATATCGGTTTTGCCTGAAATTATCCGGTTCTTTCGGCGTCGGGTCCCTTCGGACAGTAAACTGCCTGTACGGATATCGGTTTTTCCTGATAGTATCCGGTTCTTTCGGATATCGGAGCCTTATTTTGCAATATTCTGCAGCACAGGAAGTTTCAGTGATATAAAGCTGTAAAGACGGGTCAGTTTTTTCTGCGGTACGCTTTTATATGTTTTTTATGCGGGGAGCAAAGCTTTCCGAAGGATAATTGATCAGGCTGTTTTTTGTTGCACGTCGGTCAGATAAAGGAGTATGGCAAAGATTTTTTACTGAGAGCGGAGCGAACAGCTTATTTTATCGTATCGTTTTAGCGGCACGACGGAAGCTGCAAATATATTTTAAAAAAAGTTTAATATTTATGCATGTGTAAAAATAAATTGTAAAAAAAACCGGAATGTATTTCATGTTGCTGAAAAAGGAATGGTCAAAAATAAGGAGAATTTTAAAAAAATAAAAAAACTTATTGATCGGAAATGAGGACAATAAATTCCGAAAAACGGAGTTAAACAGACAGAATGGAGACCGGATCAAGAGTAAAATATTAAAAAATGCATAATTTTTTAAAAAAGAAGGAAAAAAGAAGAGAAAAGAGGAGGCCGAACAAAGTCAATAAATTACAAAAAGTGATCGTGAATAAATTTCATAATAATTCTTGACATATATGAAGCATGATATTATAATAAAAAAGACAAGCTGTAAGCTTGTTTATAATCTCTATTTAAGGAGGAACATGTATGAAGTTTAACAAAATGCTAATCTTGTGTTTTGCGGCTTTGCTTGTATTCACCGCGAGTTTAGTTCTCGGGACAGGCAATACAGCGGCTGTTGACGCAGAGAAGGGCAGTTCGGCTTTGACTTTTGAGAGGCTTGACGTACAGACTCTTTTAAGCGATAAGCTAAGCGGCGTGGAGGCTGAATCCGTTGTGATAAATCCCGATGAAAGATACGAAGCTTTCGTAATGCTAGAAGGGAAAACTCTCATGGAATATGCGGAAGCTGCCGGGATGAGCTTAAAAGAATATCTGGGGACTGACGAAGGGATGGCTGCCGAGAAGGCACTTATTCGTGAGCAGGCTGCAGCAGTTGAGGCTATCAAGGCTTTGGGACTGAATATAACTTTCAAATATAACTATACCACGCTGACCAATGGCCTTGGTATCGAAGTCAGATACGGGGATATTTCAAAGGTTAAAGCGCTGAATGTTGTAGAGAAAGTGACGCTTGCCGAAGTGTATAATTCTCCTGCTGCTGCGACAGACAGTGAAATCATAATGAACGTTACGACTGCACGTGAGCAGTATGGTTATACCGGTGAAGGAATGGTAATAGGAATAATCGATACCGGTATAGATCATAATCATGATGCATTCAGTGTGGCGCCCGAAAATCCTAGGATCGACAAGGAATATATAGCTGAAAGGATCAAGGATCTGACGGCGACTAAGGGGTATGTGCTCGATTATTACGGAACCATATACGATATGGAGTATTACGGGGACACTCTTACTGCAGATGATGTATATGTAAGTGAGAAGATACCTTATGCATTTGACTATGCAGATGTTGATACAGACGCGAGAAGTCTGGGCAATCCTCACGGAACGCACGTAGCCGGCATTGCGGCCGGGAATGACGGCGCTACCTTTACGGGAATTGCGCCTGACGCACAACTTATGGCTTTCAAGGTATTCAGTGATTTGTCTTCCGGTGCTTCTACGCTCGATATTATTGCAGCATTGAACGATGCATACATACTTGGAGTTGATGCAGTCAACCTTTCTTTAGGAAGTGCGGCCGGATTAGCTTCGATAGAAGACATAAGGGAACCATATTTTGAGCTTCTTCGTGAAAACGGAACTGAGATCTGTGTATCTGCAGGAAATGAATACAATTCTGCATACGGAAATGAACTCAGTTTGTATTATCCTCTTGTATACAATCCCGATTATGGTATAACAGGGTCTCCCGGCGTATCGGGGTCTGTATTTACTGTTGCGTCCATTGAGTCTCAGCATGAATCTTCGGCATACCTCATGGTAAACGGCAATAAGCTTGAGTGGAACGAGATAAGCAGCAGATTTTTCTATACAGAGATGTATGAAAGATACAACTTTAACGATGTTGAATTAGTCGAATATGTAATGGTACCCAACACAGGCGCTCCCGAGGATTACAATGGGCTTGATGTTCAAGGCAAGATTGCGGTAGTGCAGCGTGGTACTCTTTCATTCCAGGAAAAGATAGACAATGCAGAAGCAGCCGGAGCGATTGCATGCTTTATATATGACAATGTTGACGGCGACTATATCAACATGAGCATTGAAGGCGACACGATACCCGCGGTATTCCTTTATAAGAAAGACGGAGAGATGCTTGCTGCTCAGGAAAATAAAGTAGTGGAATTTTCTACGGAGTATTTTGTGTTCCTTGAACTTATAATGAGTGATTTCAGCAGCTGGGGCGCAACCGGAACGCTTGAACTTAAGCCTGAGATTACAGCTCCCGGCGGAAACGTACTTTCTTCTTATGATGTATACGGCGGTGAAAGTCGTTGGGCTTATATGAGCGGAACGAGTATGTCTGCGCCCAACGTAGCCGGAGCATCTGTGGTTATCCGTCAGTTTGTGAACGAGACATTCCCCGAGCTCAGCGCAAAAGAGAAGAGCATAATGGTATACAAGCTTGCAATGAGCACTGCTCAGATCTGGACTGACAGAGACGGCAATGTGTATTCACCTCGTTATCAGGGTGCTGGCGTGCTTGATGTAACTGCGGCTGTTGAAACGAAAGCTTACATAAATGTACCCGGACAGGAAAAGTCAAAGATCGAATTGGGCGATGATCCCGAATTCACGGGCGAGTTTGTAATGACTTTTGAAATAGTCAATATAACGGATGAAGAGCTTACATATAAGGTTGATCCCATAGTGCTTGTGGATGCATGGGAAGGCGCTTTCTATACCTTGACTTCCATAGATGTTACCGAAGAGTGTGCTTTTGCATATGAATCTGCCGGTGACGGAGCATACAATCAGGAAACCGGAATTATAACGATTTATGCTAACGGCACGGTTGCCTTAACAGTGACGTTGACTCTCGACGAACAGGTAAAGAATTATGTAGGATACTATTCTTACTTTAACGGCGGCGGATATGTAGAAGGCTTTATAAAAATACTTGACGCTCAGACAAACGAGAAGGTTCTCAGCGTTCCTTACATGGGATTTTACGGTGATTTCACCAGAGCCGCTAACTTCGACTTCACTATCTACGAAGAAGAGTCCTATCTCAATACTACGTTCAATGCATTGCTTTGGGGCTATGCTTCAGCTGCAGGCGGAGACTGGGCTATAGGAACATATGCTTTCAATACACCTGAAGATATAGTTATCAATCCTGACGAGAAACATCTAGCCATAGCTCCTGGCGGAAACGGTATAGCCGATATCGCATATTCATATATGGGAGTGCTTCGTAATCTTGCTTATGCTGAATATGAGATCAGAGATGCCATTACCGGTGAGATTTACTATTTTGAAGCATATCAGGGAGTGAGGAAGTCGGTTTACGACTATAATTACGGTCTGATTTATCCTGATATCGAAGAATTCGAGTTTACTTCAGAGGGTGTAAGAGACTTCTACGATTTTCTTCCCAATAATACTCAGCTTCTTGTTACATTCAGAGGAATAAACGAGTATGCTTATGTTACCGGCAGAGACAATTGCTGGAGAGCGGAGGTATCGCTTCTTGTTACCATAGATAACGAGGCTCCTTCACTGATAGGCAATGAACTTGAAATATTTGAATCTGAAGGCAGAGTGTATCTGCAGGCAGATATATATGATAACCACTATGCGATGGCTGCATGGCCCTGTTCGATAGTTGTGGATTCATTCGGTTCAATGAGTCTCGGATATGATCTGTGCGAGTATCCTACTCCCGTATTAGCTGAGAATACCGGTGAAACAACGATTATGACATGGGATATCACCGATTATCTGGGATATATTGAAAACAATATGATCGCCATAATGATATTCGACTACGCGCTCAATCAGAATGCATTTGTGATCAGCAATGTAGTGATTCCCGAGCTTCCCGATCCCGACAGACTTGAACTTAACGTTTACGATGTTGAATTGGGAATAGGTGAAAATATTAATATTTTATACAATATTCTTCCTCTCGGATATGGACTTGATAAAGTGTATACCGTTGAATGGGATACCTCCAACGCACAAGTTGCAACAGTTGCAAACGGTACAATCACCGGTGTAAACGTAGGGAATGCGGTTATAACATTAAACGTGATGTTTGCGGACGAATCAGGAAACGTAACAAGACTTCGCGAGAATGTTAATGTTACTGTTTTGCCGCAGGCAGATGAAATATTTATAGACGATATTGTTATACCGACAAACGGAGCCGCAGTGCTTGATATCAGGACGCCGGAAAATACCATTACTAAGTTTACGAATATTACTTATGAATTAGTCAACGAAACGGATGCGGAAATTGTGGCATTATATCCCGGAGATCCTTATTATGTATATGGGCTTAAGGCAGGAGAGGCTGCACTCAAAGCAGTAGCACAGTATGTAAGCGGAACGGGAGAAGAGGTAATACTCGAAAAGCAATTCAATGTAACAGTTACGGAAGAAATGGCGACAGAGCTTATAGCTCCGACAACATTCTATCTTGTAGATGAAGATGGAAATGAGCTTTATGATCTTGTTGTGGCTGTCGGAGAGACGCTTAACTTTAAGGTGATACCGACACCTGCTTTTGCGGATCCTACCATCACCATAGAGGACGCGCTCAATCTCGGTGCAGTTTATACTTATACCTCGGATGTTAACGGTTCGAGTATTACGGGCGTAGCTGAAGGCGTGTCGTTATCGTACATAATTTCTGCTGCAGATCCCAATCTCGGAATGATGATTATCATAGAGGTTGTATCAACGGAAAGCGGCGGAGTAGAGGAGCCTGATCCCGGTGAGCCCGAAGAACCTGAAGAAGAATTTGTTATCGTAGACGGCGTGCTTATTGCTTATAACGGGGAAGGCGGAGATATCGTAATACCCGAAGGCGTAGTTGAGATAGCCGACGAGGCGTTTTACGGCAACAACAATATAAATACTGTTGTTTTCCCGACGACCCTCAAGAAAATAGGGACGAGTGCGTTCCATTATTCATACGTGACCGGTCTTACCTTCCAGTCTGCGGATCTCGTTATCGGGGACTATGCATTCTATTATTCCGAGCTTAATGAGATTATTTTCCCTGAAACCGTAAATACTCTCGAGATAGGCAATTATGCGTTTGCACTCAACTATGCGCTCAGCGAGATAGTACTTCCTGAGGGCACGACGAAAATCGGAGATCAGGCGTTCTATAACTGTTCTTCCGTAGAATCGCTCGTACTTCCCGATTCTGTGACGTATATAGGTATGGCAGCATTTAACCGTGTATCTTATGATGCCGATGCTGATTTTCTTCCCGCCAATCTGGAGTATATAGGCGACTATGCAATGAATTCGTTCACATTCCACTTTGACGAATTGGTGCTTCCCGCAAATTTGACATATATCGGAGAAGAAAACTTCTATGATAATATGTTTACGAGCATTGTGTTCAACGACAAGCTTGAACATATCGGAGGCTACTCTTTCTACTATGCTGAACCTGAAACTTTGGTTTTACCGGACAGCGTGACCTATATCGGCGATTATGCGTTTGTATATGCTTCGGTAGTATTTGAAGAAGGATTCCTTCCTCAGAACATAACATATATCGGAAGCAGAGCTTTCTATAACTGCGAATTCAACTTCAAGGATCTCGTGATTCCGGAAGGCGTAGAATATGTCGGTGCCTTTGCTTTCAGAAACGGTGAATTTGATACCATCACCATTCCTTCAACGCTTACAACCATGGATTTCGGAAGTTATGCGATGGTGGGTGAGAATCCCGGGAAATATATAATTTCCGAAAACAATCCCAAGTATAAAGTTGTGGACGATGCTATCGTGGATACCTACGGTAACTACCTGCTTTATCAGGGAATACAGGATCTTAATTCTGTAGTGGTGACCATTCCCGACAACATTGTAAGAATAGCTCCTTGGGCTTTCTACAATACCGAACTTGCAATGGTAATAGTTCCTGAGAATGTGAAAGCGATAGGCGAAGCGGCATTCTACGGATATGTTGCGATAGTATATTTTGAGTCGCCGGTTGCGCCGATACTTGAATGTGAGGACGTAGATTACGGTTATATGAACTTCTTCCTGGCGTCCAATGTTTATTATGTTGAAGGCGGAAGAGGATACACTTCCCCCGCATGGACATCACAGCTTTGGATCATTCAGGAAACGACCTACGAAATGGAACTTGACGTATACAGTGTTTATACTGACGGCGAAACACCCGAGCTTGATGAAGTAGTGGAGATCTACGGATATGCAGAGCCTTGGGCAGAAGGTTTCGACCTTTATAAGAGAGTCGGCAATAACGACAATATCGAATTCGTGCTCATCAATACGGTGGAAAGACCTGTATCATCAGTTACCGGTCTGACTGATATAATCAGTCACATAACGTTTGGATTCGATACGGTCAATTTCTATGAAGAAGTATATTATTATGTACAGGGCTGGAGAATAGTCGACGGCGTCAAGGAATACGGCAGAGACAGTGAAATAATCAAATATGTAGCCGAACCCAAGACAGCGATTGCTCTCAATGAGCTTATGGCCGAGTTCAAAGCATATGATTATACCAGCTATGACGAAGCTCTTGAGATCATCGATCAGCTCAATATGTGTCCTGTCAATCAGATGGCGTACATAGATATGGACATTTATGACGCATTCCAGACGCAGGTTACGGTAGCTGAGATCCTCAATATTTCGTATCGCTTCTCTCTTCTTAAGATAGAAGTTGCGGAAGGCGAGGAAGTCGACGATTATCTTACCGTTGATTATATCGAAACGGTCAAGGCGCTCCGTGCAGAATACGAAGGAATGCTTGCAGCATATCCCGAGTATGCGGATCTGTGGTACAATGTAGAATATCTTGAACTTGCGGAAGTAAGGATCGAGTTTATGAATTACAAGGAGAAGAGCGTTAAGGAGATACAGGATCTCTTGTCCGCGATTTCGACCTTGAAGGCTGATTACAATCTTAAGATCGAAATCCTTCAGGATAAGATCGCAGCTCTTGAAGAAGATGCCGAAGCCAATGCCGAGAAGATAGCTCAGGCAGAAAAGGATCTTGCCGAAGCTAAGAGACTTGTAGAAGAGGCTGACGCTACTCTTGCCGAAGCGCAGGCTGCACTTGAAGAGGCAGAAAAGCTTAAAGAAGAGGCTCTCGGATGTGCTTCCACAGGAGAAGGCCTTGGAATGGTATCAGCGATAGTAATAGCGGTGCTTGTTCTTTTCGGAACGGCTCTCGTTATCAGGAAAAAAGAAAAAAACTGATTTAGGCGTTGGTTTTATTGAAAATGAGCCGTACGTGATAATGTAATCAGTCAGCAGCCCTCCGCGGTGAAACGCGGAGGGCTTTTTTTATGCAATGTTGCTCGGGAATGTCGTACAAAACCGCAAATGACGACATTTTCAGGCAATAATTTGAAGGATTTCTTTCAGGGCGAGTTGTATAGTTAAATCATGATCATATACATAGAGTACGTTATTATAGACAATATGGTGATGAACAGTCTTATACTGGTCCTGAGCTGTATGACGCTGAAAGAAAAAGTGCCGAAACTCAGAGTTTTTATTTCCGCGCTTGTAGGCACGCTTGCAGCAATAGTATTCACGCTTGTTTCCGTTCCGGGGACGGTTGCTTTGCTCCTCAAGATACTGCTTGGCATGGTGATGTGTCTGATAGCTGTAAAAAGGCGCACGAAAAAAAGTCTGTTAAGTTATTATTTTGTTTTTCTGGCATATACATTTGTATTAGGCGGGTGTATGTTGGCATTGCTTTACCTTATGGAAGCCGACGTGACAGACGCTTTGGCAGTGACATATGCATCGGGTGTACCTGTGGGGATAATAGCTGGAGGAGCAGCCGTTACGGTATGGCTTGCGGCATACTGTATCAAGCGGCTGTACCGCATAAGATTATACCGGTCGAGATTTGTCGAGGCTGAGCTCACGCTTCAGAAAAAATACACGGGGAAAGCATTTGTGGATTCAGGGAATCTTTTGAAGTATAACGGTTTGCCGGTTTTTTTTGCGGTGAACAGAAAAATCCGCGGGGAACTGCTTTCGGCTTATACTCAAAACATACTGAACAAAGAAAATCCCATAGGAGAAAACGCGTATATCCCGTACATAACGGTGGGGGGAGAAGGAAGAACTCCCGCGCTCAAGCCGCCTGAATTCAGAATAAACGGCAAAATCACTGAATGTTATATTGCATGGTGCGGTATTAAAGGAGAGGAAGATTATGATTTTATTATCGGCGAAGGGAATGAAGAAACTTCTTAAAAAGCTGATGGTATGTATTGGTTTAAACGGATCGGACAGGCTGATAGCTTTTATATGCGGAAGCGAAGCTTTGCCCAGGCCGCTTACGCCTGAAGAGGAGGCTGAAGCGATTCGGCTGGCAGCGGAAGGAGATAATAAAGCAAAACAAACACTTATTGAAAGAAATTTAAGGTTAGTGGTGTACCTGGCAAAGAAATTCGATAATACGGGGGTCGATCAGGAAGATCTGATATCGGTCGGAACGATAGGACTCATTAAAGCCGTAAATAGTTTTGAACCTGACAAAAAGATCAAGCTTGCCACATATGCTTCCCGGTGTATAGAAAACGAGATACTTATGTATCTGAGAAAACTGGTAAGGCATAAAGGTGAGATTTCGCTGGACGAGCCGCTCAATGTCGACGGCGACGGCAATGAATTGCTTCTCAGCGATATACTCGGGACGGAAAGCGATGCAGTATACAGGTCGCTTGAAGAGGGAGTGGAGAAACAGCTGCTGTATGAGTGCATAGCAAAGCTGAGCGCGAGGGAGAAACAAATAGTGGATATGCGATTCGGTCTTTCCGGAAGAGATACTTATACTCAAAAGGAGGTAGCGGACCTTCTCGGTATATCGCAGTCTTATATATCGCGTCTTGAAAAGAAGATTTTCGCACGGCTGAAAAAAGATATGCAAAAGCTCGTTTGAATATTTCTTAAATACATATACTATTGCAGAAAACAATGCATAAAACGGCTTTATATTGTGTGACTTGCCGTCCGGAGGGATTTTGAGGATATTTTCAGTAATAGTTTTAACTGCAGTATGTCTGCTTTTTTGCGGTGCGGCGTCTACCCCGGAAAAAAGTTATGAACTGCCGATAATAATGTATCACAGTGTGAACAAGTACAATACGGGAGATTATGTGATTCACCCGGACAAGCTTGAAAGTGATCTGCAATGGTTGTCGGCGCATAATTATACCGGTATTTTTTCCTCCGAACTCATTTCCTTCACGGAAGGAAAAAAAGACCTGCCCGAAAAACCCGTTATAATTTTTTTCGACGACGGATTTTACAATAATCTTATATATGCATTGCCTTTGCTTGAGAAATACAACTTTAAAGCTATGATAGCAATAGTAGGTGAATACTGTGACAATGAAAAAGGACAACGTCAGAGCGTGTATTATTCATATCTGAATTGGGAACAGGTAAAAGAAGTTTCGGAAAGTGGATTGATAGAGATAGTGAGTCATACTTATTTTTTGCACCGTTACGGGATAAAAAACAAAACCTTACTCAAAGAAAAGGATGAAAGCGAAAAGGAATACTGCGACAGGATGTACGCAGATTCGGAAAAGTTATCCGAAAAAATAAAGGAAGCAACAGGGAAATATCCGGACAGCTTTTGCTATCCTTACGGCAGATATTCCGCTGCTTCCGAAAAGTTGCTGAATAAACTAGGCTTCAAAGCGACGTATACCTGTAACGAACATATAAATAAGGTAATGAGAGGGAAAGCGCCCTCATTGCTCGGAAGGTATAACAGATCCGGAAAGTATTCAACACAGTACTTTTTCCGGGAGAAAATGAAGCTCAAATAAGCGGAGTAAACAAAGATGAAAAGGAGAGAAATATGAAAACGGATTTTAAAAATATTTACGGCGAACAGACACGCCCGAAAACTGATCCTTTCGGCAGTTATACGGGAGTTACCGATTACGCTGACGACAAACCGGTGCAGGACGCCGACGATCTTTAAGTTAAAAACGCCTTTACGGCGTTTTTTTATTTTCCGCCGTCATTTACCCGAAAACGGAGCGCGGGATACGTCGCGGTATCGATAAAGGATCTTTTCTTTCGAATAAATCATTATCGTGAGCAAATAATACGTTATAAGCTCACCCAAGTTAGGATATATTCGATATTGAAAGCGGTTTTAAGAAGAGGTTTCCGTCACGGGTATCGCAAATTAAAAAACCTGTTCGGAAACCCTTGCAAAAAATGTCGGATTTGTGATATACTGTAAAAGGTTAAGTGTGTTGATCCGTCACGTGTATGGTATGGAGTAAAAAATGCGGTTGATCTCCGCCGTACGGTGGTAAGATTTCACGAAAGAGTGTTTGCCCGTCACGTGTACGTTATGGAGTAAAAAATGCGGTTGATCTCCGCCGTACGGCTAAATTTTACGAAAAGTGTCTTTGCCCGTCAGTAAGGTATGGAGTAAAGAATGCTGCAGCTGTGATATGCCGTCATTGCAGGCAAAGGTCAGGGTATACCTGAGCGGTGCAGGGGGAAGGATAATTTGATAAAAAATATTTACGACAGAGCGATTTCTTTCTTTAACGAACATAATATTTCCGTTAATCTTTCCCGAGACATGCCTGCGGGGTACGAAACGGCTTTCGGTACATATGACATTGAGAAAAATACCTTATTTATAAACGATCAGTTTATCGGGAATGTTTCCGAACCGGAGTATCTTTTTTATCTTTATCATGAATTGCGGCATGCGGAGCAATACCTTCAGCCGGACAAGTTTGATGAAAAGATAAGGAAAAGTCTGCAGTACGTGATACTTTACAACGGTACCTGTTTCAGATTTTCTGACGGCAGGTGGCATGAATGTTTTATTGATGACGGGAAGGAATTTTTATCCGACGCATACAAAGGACTTCCGTACGAAACAGACGCAAACGACTTTGCTTATGAAACCGTACTGAAAATATGCGGTGAATCTCCCGAGCTGAAGAAGGTTTATTTCTGTTTCAAGCCGGAGAAACAGCTGACAGACAAGCAATATGCGGTGCTTTTCAGGCGTATTGACCGGTTGACGGGTCTTTCGGAAAACAGTTTCAGCAAAAGTAAGAAAGACACAGTTTCAGACGAATCCTGAAGTACGTCAATATTAATTTAGGTGTAATGCAGAACATCAGATATGCAGGAGGAAAGCATGGAAGACTTAATTGAGATGAGAGAAATCCTAGTCGCGAGTTTTTACAGACAGTTTCGTAAGGCGACGGAAAATTCATCGGATACGACAGCTTCTTACACATTTCCCGACGGACATGTGATATTAGTGAGTGAGGAAGAAAAAGAAACAGAACCTTTTTACAGATTCCGTCTGCTTGCAAGTCCTTCCGAGGTTAAAGGCGGACGTTTTGAAAAGGAACAGAATATACTTGCGTCGATATGTTCATGCGGAGTGGATGACGAAGAAGAATTCCGTAATATGGTGCTCATGCTTCTTGAGATACATAAGTTTCACGTGGCTGCGGAGTATTTTCGTGGCAAAATTTCCGATCGTGCAGTTTGATTAAGGGTTTGAAGGAGAACAGATATACGTCGGCAAAACGGCGGATAGACGCTTTGTCGGAGAACTCTGAAATATGATGGCGTATCGGAGGCAAAAAACAAAAAAGCGCCGTGAGGCGCTTGGTTTGTATAGTAATGAATATTACCGATCGGATGATTTGTTCCGATCGGTTTTTGATTATTTGAGTTTTTCCGCGATGGCGGCAAGCTCGTCTTTGCTGCGTGTGCCTACGACAGTTTCTTTTATTTCGCCGTTTTTGAAGAAGATCAGTGTGGGGACGCCGCGTATGGAATATTCCACAGCGAGTTCTCTGAGCTTATCTACGTCGATTTTATAGAATTTCACGTCCGGAAGTTCCTGAGAAAGCTCTTCGATTATCGGCGCAAGCATTTTGCACGGACCGCACCAGGTCGCGAAAAAATCTGCGACTGCCAGAGTCGGGCTGTTAATGACGTTATTTTCAAATTCTTCTTTGGTGAGTAATTCTTTTGCCATAATTGCCTCCTGAATCATGATATACTTTATTTATCCGTAATATACATGTATTAAGTGATCACGTCAGATTTGCTATCTGAATGAAAAGGTCACGAAGGATTTAGCGTAAATTCACAGTCAGTTAAGCACGTCATAATCTCGGAATGCCATCGACATAGACCTGTACCGGAGAGGACATATAATGGAGAGGATCGCCGTTCCAAATCACGACGTCGGCTTTTTTACCGGGTTCAAGAGATCCGAGCGTATCGTCGATATGGAGAATTTTAGCGGGGTTGATCGTGACGGCTTCGAGGGCTGAAACGTAATCGAGTCCGGCTTTGACAAAGAGTGAAAGCTGAGTAGTGGTCATCGAGATGTCAACGACATAGTGATCGGACATTATTGCAAAAAGTATGCCGTTTTCTTTCATGACTTTTGCGGCTTTGAAAGTTCTGTTTTTGACCTCGTATTTGGTCGACCCGGTCATGGAAGGCCCTAAAATTGCGGAGAAACCGCTTTCTTTGACAGTTTCGGGAATAAGCCAGCCGGCAGTACAGTGGTCAAGGGAAACGTCTTTGAGTCCGAATTCGCGGCAGATGCGTATAGCCGTTTCGATATCGTCTTCCTGATGGGCGTGGATTTTGACGGGCAAGCCTTCGAATACGCGTTTCAGAGAATCGAGTTTGAAATCGAAGGGCGGTTTTGTTTTGTTCTTTTTTTCTTTTTCGGAAAGGGCATCGTATGCGTCGGTTTTGGCTTTATACTCTTTAGCGCGGTACAGCCAGTCGCGCATCACGGCAGCGGAGCCCATTCTCGATCCCGGGAGGGTGTTTCTTCCTTTTCCGTAAACGCGTTTCGGATTTTCTCCCAAAGCCATTTTCATGGCGGATTCTGTAACGAGAGTCTTTTCTGCAACGGTTTTACCCGCTGTTTTAAGAATACAGAAGGTGCCTCCGATCACATTCGCGCTTCCGGGACCGGTCGAAACAGTGGTCACTCCCGCTTTGAGAGCGCATTCAAAGGCGGTGTCATTGGGCTTCACCGAATCGATGCCGCGCAATTCGGGTGTGACGGGCGAGCTCATTTCGTTGACGTCGTCACCTGCCCAGCCTATAGTATTTTCCATCAGGCCGATGTGACAATGCGCGTCTATAAGTCCCGGAGTGATGATTTTATCCGAAGCGTCGACTACGAGGTCTGCCTGAGAGTCCGGTCCGCCTTTTTCCGAAGGCGCGATTCCCGCAATGATATCGTCGGCTATCAGAATATCGCAGATTTCTCCGTTGATACCCGCGGAATTAAACAATTTTCCATTTTTGATAAGAGTTTTCATAACGTAGTCCTTTATGCTGATTTTATATAATTCAATACTTCATTGTTTTACCTTGAAATTATAACATATTTCTGTAAAATTGTAAAGGGTTTGGCAATATCTGCTTTTTTGCTTTTCTGCAGAAGCAGTATATTTGGGTGAGTGCAATCGGTTATAATACCGGAAATAATAGTAAACACTTGCTATTTGAAACAAAAAGTAGTATAATGGAACGAGATGATTTAAAATTATGTTATGTAAAGGCAGAAAAGGAGAGCGATATGAACAAGAATCCAGTTGTCACCATAACAATGGATGACGGATCGGTTATAAAAGCGGAGCTTTATCCTGAAACGGCTCCTAATACAGTAAATAATTTTTTGTTTCTTGCAGGCAAAGGGTTTTATGATGGTTTGATTTTTCACAGAGTCATAAAGGGCTTTATGATACAAGGCGGTGATCCCACAGGTACCGGAGCGGGCGGTCCGGGTTATTCCATAAAGGGAGAGTTCAATTCCGCCGGATTCAAAAACGATCTGAAGCATACCGAAGGGGTGCTCAGCATGGCAAGAAGTATGGATCCTAACAGTGCGGGGAGCCAATTTTTCATAATGCACCGTGCCGCTCCTCATCTTGACGGGAACTATGCGGCTTTCGGCAAAGTCATTGAAGGAATGGAAACAGTCAATAAAATAGCTTCGGTTGCCACGGATTTGAACGACAGACCCGTAAACAGACAAGTGATAAAAAAAGTTACCGTCGAGACATTCGGAGTTATATATCCTCAGCCAAAAAAGACGGCCGAAAGGTAGCTTTATGGAACAATCGGAAAAGGCAGCCGTAAAGCAGGTGCCGGAATCACCGCACAGAGTGATACTCGCTTCATCTTCGCCTCGAAGGAGAGAGCTTTTAGGCAAGGTGATAAAGAGTTATGTAAGCATTGCGCCTGAGGGCAAAGAACATTCTGATGAAAAGAACCCTGCAAAAATGGCGGCGGAGCTTGCAGAAAGAAAGGCGGAAGAAGTTGCCGCGCTGAATCCGGGAGCATTGGTGATCGGTGCAGATACGATAGTGGTATCGGAAGGGAAGGTCCTCGGAAAGCCTTCGAATGCGGAAGAAGCAAGGGAAATGCTCCTGATGCTGTCCGGGAAGGAGCATACGGTATATACAGGCGTATGTATTGTGAGAGGAAAGGATAAGAGTATATTCACTGCAGCGACAGGAGTGAGGTTTCGGGTACTCTCGGTATCTGAGATCGAAGCTTATGTAAGAACGGGGTCGTCATTTGACAAGGCGGGAGGCTACGGGATACAGGACTGCTGTTTTGTGACGCAGGTCAGCGGCAGCTACGACAATGTTGTCGGGCTTCCTACGGAAGAACTCAGGATATGTCTTGACGGTATGCTGAGCGGGAAGGAGAAAGAAGAGTATGGCGTATTATGAGATAGCTTTTGATTTAGGTTCAAAAAACACGCGGGCAGGGATAGCCGGGACTGACATATTTTATAATGAGCCGACGGTGGTGGCTTATTCTGCAAAGGGGAACAAGTATCTCGGTGCAGGATACGCGGCGCTCAAAGCGTATGAAAAAGATAAGCAGAATGTTGTGCTCCGGTATCCGGTAAGCGACGGTACTGTGACAGACAGAGCCGGCGCGGCGGCAATGATAAAGAGCGTTGCAAGTGCCGTAATACCGCAAAGTGCGTATGAACCGCAGATTAAGGCGGCAGTATCGGTGAGCGCCGGAAGCAGCGCAGACGAACTGCGCGAGATCGAAAGAGTTTTTGTAGACGCCGGAGTATATCCCGTTACATTCATTGAAAGTGCGGTAGCGGCAGCCGAGTATATGTTCAATTGTTTTGGCGTGACGAGCGGCGGAATAATAAACATAGGCCATAAAATGACCGAGATTGCGGCTGTTTCCGGAGGAAAGACCATAGAAGGCGCTACCGTATATCTTGGCGGAGACATAATCAATCGCGGTATAGTATATCTTATTGAGGATAAATTTCATTTGTCGGTAAGGGACGAGGTCGCTGAGAAAGTTAAGGAGAAATGCATCAGTTTCAACTCCAAAGACGTTACGACTGCCGTAGCCGGAGGAATAGACCTAAGCAGCGGACTCAATAAAGAAGTGCGCGTGACGGCGAAAGACCTTTATCCTGCCCTCAGCGACACAATGGAGTATATAGCCGCCGCAGCGCTGAGTCTGACAGGCGGACTTGAAGATGATGTTTTGCGCCAGGTAAGGCGAAACGGGTTTTTCTTAGCAGGGGGCGGAGCAAGGATATACGGTGCGGATTCTTATTTTGCGGAGAAGTTATGTATGCCCGTGAGAATGTGGGATGAACCCGAATGTGCGGTCATAAACGGTATGACGCGGAAGGTTATAAAGAGGTGAGTTTTGAAGACCAAAAGAAGATACGGCTTAAATAAAAAGGAAGCGGCGTTCAATGCTTTTCTGGTGGCACTTTTTTCCGTACTGCTGTGTTTGATCAGCTGGCTGGTGTTTTTCGAGTGGAACGATACTCTTCCGCCCGAGGTGGAAGGGCAGAAGGCCATCCGCGCACTGGCTTTTGCTGCGATAATATTTGTTTTTACCGTTCTTATCGTGATATATGCTTACTTTGCCGATAACGAGACTCTGAAGAGCAGGAAAAAAATGACGGCTCTTTTTGTCACGGCGACGGTATCTTATACATTGAATATTTTAATATCGATGGTAGACGCTCCGATCCCGGTAATATACGTTGCGCCGGTAGCACTTTGTGCGCTGCTGATATCATTGATAGTTTCGCCCAAGCTGAGTTTTTTCGTAAACTTTTATGTAGTTTTGCTTTTGTTTATAGCGGAGAAGAATCTTACGGTTTCTTCAACCGACGCTCAGGTCTACTATCTGCTTTTTTCCGGAATACTCGGCAGTATAATGGGCACATATATGATAAGCAAATCCAACAGACGTGTCCAATATCTGTTCGGCGGATTATATATCGGATTTTTCTCGCTTATAGTCGCAATACTTACGTATTTTATTTTTTCCGAGACTTTCAATATGAATATGGAGTTCTGGTCGATGTGTCTGCTTGCACTGGTATCGGGACTGGTAGATATAGCGCTGTTTTTCCTGCTTACGCCTTTGTTTGAAAGCATATTCAATCTCGTTACCGATTTCAGGATGGCTGAACTGGCGTCTTCAGATCAGCCGCTGATGAAAAGGATGGTAGAGGAAGCTCCCGGAACATTCAATCACAGCATGCTGGTGGCGAGCTATGCGGAAGCATGTGCGGGCGCGATAGGTGCTGATACATTCGTCGCACGCGCAGCAGGTTACTACCATGACATAGGCAAGCTGAAAGATCCTCAGTTTTTCGTCGAGAACCAATCCGGAGGACAGAATCCTCATGAAAGCATATCGCCGGAATTGTCTGTCATGTTTATAAAAAAACACATCATAAACGGTATAGCTCTGGCACAGGAATATAAGCTTCCGGAGGAAATAGTATCGGCTATAGCCGAGCATCATGGGACTATGCCGATCAGGTTTTTCTATTCTAAAGCCAAACGAATGACGGAAGGCGAACTGGATATGAAGGCATATAGCTACGACGGCCCAAAACCTACCAATAAGATCAGCGCAATAATCATGATCGCCGACGCGAGCGAAGCAGCTCTCAGGGCAAATAATAATAAAAATGCCGCAGCGGAGATCGTGGATAAAATAGTCAAAGAAAGGTTCGAGCTGGAACAGTTTACGGATTGCGACATAACCATGAAGGACCTGGAGATAATAAAGCGCACCATACTTACGACGTATCTGGGTATCACCCATGACAGGATACAGTATCCGGAGGTCAGGCTTGGAAAATAAGTTTGAAATAAGCTATTATTATGTGGGACGGGAGTACAGAGAGCTTATAGACCGGGTATTCGCTGTTGCTTACGGATACCTCGGACAAAGAGGGGAACTCAGTCTTGAAATCAGCTTTGCAGGCAGGAAGAAGATAAGAGAGATCAACGCTTCGACACGAGGGATCGATAAGGTGACGGATGTGTTGAGTTTTCAGTATATGAGAGGAATAAAGGGCAGGGTCGCGGCAGACGCTGTTGCGGACAACGATCTGTATCTTGGCGAGATAATGATATGTAAAAGCGCAGCTTATAAGCAGGCTGCCGAATACGGGCACAGTTTTGAAAGGGAAATCGCGTTTCTGGCTGTTCACGGACTGCTGCACTTGATGGGATACGATCATATTGCAGATGAAGAGAGAGAAGAGATGGAGCGTTTGCAGCGGGAAATACTTTCGTCGGCGGGAGTGGAAAGATGACTGACAAAAAGATCATATCGGGATATATAGCAATTATCGGGAAAGCCAATGCGGGAAAGTCTACTCTGCTCAACAGTCTTATTGAACAAAAGGTATCGATAGTTTCTCCTAAACCTCAGACTACACGCAATAAAATTCTGGGCGTATGGAATGAGGAAGGGTGTCAGATGATATTCGTGGATACGCCCGGAGCACTGACTCCGCACAGTCTGCTCGGGGAGTACATGGTAAAAAGTATAGAAAGCGCCGTAAGGGACGTAGACTGCATACTTTATACCATTGACGGACATAAAGGCATTTCGGAAAGCGACATTAAGCAGATCGAAAGATACTGCGGAAAAATACCCGTTGTAATAGCGGTGACCAAGACCGATATCTGTCAGCCCGAGAAGCTTATGCCGGAATTAAGCAAGCTTAATTCTGTCAAGGCGGAAAGTATATGGGCCGTGTCTGCAAGGAAGGGGAAAAATATACGTGAACTCAGAGAACACCTGAAGCAGTTTCTCACTGACGACGTAGCTTATTTCGATAAAGACGATATAACCGATAAAAGTATGGGTTTCATGGTTTGCGAACTCATAAGAGAAAAGATACTGCTGCTTCTTGACGAAGAGATCCCGCATGGCGTCGGCGTGCAGCTCAACAAAATGAGTTATGACGAATCGCGTAATTTATGGGATATAGACGCAAATATAATTGTGGAGAAAGCAGGCCATAAGCCTATAATAATCGGCAGGCAAGGCGAGAAGCTTAAAAAGATAGGTTCATATGCGCGCGAAAGCATAGAGAAATTGACGCAGGGCAAAGTATTTTTATCGTTGTGGGTCAAGGTGAAGGAGGACTGGCGAAACAGCGAATATGTCATGAAGGATATAGGATATGACAAAAAACAGGAGTTCTGAGCATACGCGTTCATAAGCGGTGTGATAAGCCGGGGAGGTGTCCGAAGAAGGAAAAGACTCCTTTACTATAAGGAAGAAAGAGTCGGGCAGAGTGCGCTGGAAGGGAGGTACGCGTTACGGTCGTAAAGAAAAAAAGGTTTTCACGCATAAGCTTTCGATTATTACAAAAGCTAAATTTAGCATATTTGCGGGAGGACCTATGAAAAAAGACGCGAAAGATTTAGCTTGGGAACTTTTTGAAAAAACCGGAAGTATTGCATATTACAATTTATATAAAAAGCTGTCCGATAAAGACGAGAAACGCTGATGGAGAAAAAACTCAGGGGTATAGTGCTGACTGCAAAAGATCATAAGGAAAATGACAGGCTGATAACTCTCTTTACTCAGGAAGGAAGACTCACTGCAGTGGTAAAGGGCGTAAAGAAGCCCGCCGCAAAACTTAAATTTGCAGCTCAGTTATTCAATTACGGAGAATATATACTGGCAGAGAAAAACGGATATCATGTGGTTGCGAACTGCAGTCAGATAAATAGTTTTTACACTCTGTGCTACAGAACGGAAAGCTATTATGCAGCCGGAGTTGCCTGTGAATTGCTTATGAATCCCGTGATGCCGCAGGACGCCGACGATTATCTGACCGAAACCGTAAAATACTTTACATTTCTTTGCGAAGGCGGCAATACCGACGCTTTACTGGCTTTATATTTATATGATTATCTGTTGTTATCCGGGTATGCGCCGGACGAAAGTAATTTCGGCAGTGCGGAAAAAGAATTGCTCGGAAGGTTCAGGTACGGATACGGGGAAGTTTTTGATATTCAGGATAATAAAACCTTAAGAAAGATAATATCTGAAGAGGAGAAACAGCTCGGTGAAGCAGTAGGGATCGTAAATAATCTTAAGGCGTATCAGAAGTTGTGAGGTAATATGAAAAGATACATAGTAGCGCTTGACGAAGGTACGACATCGGCAAGAGCCGTAGTATATGACGTATCGGAGAAAAAGATCATCTCTACTGCTGCTCACACGTTTGAATTATCGTATCCTGAACCCGGATGGGTGGAAGCCGATGCACTCAGTATATGGGGTGCGCAGTCTGCTTCTCTCGGAGAGGTGATAGCCGAAAGCGGAGTATCCGCCGATGAAATATACGGGATAGGTGTGACCAATCAGAGAGAGAGCGTGCTCATATGGGATAAGAAATCGGGTAAGCCGCTTCATAACGCCATTATTTGGCAGTGCAGAAGGACGGCGGATTACTGTGAATATCTTCGTTCGGATCCGGGCGTCGTAAAAATGATAAAGCAGCGTACCGGGTTGACCGTAGACAGCTATTTTTCCGCAACGAAATTGGCGTGGCTTCTGGACAATGTCGAAGGAGCACGAGAAAAAGCATTGCGGGGAGAGATATTGGCGGGAACTCTGGATTCTTATATCATATACAGGCTCACCGAAGGAAAATCTCACGTTACCGATGTTACCAATGCTTCGCGCACTATGCTTTACAATATAAACGAAATGTGCTGGGACAAAGAGCTGTTAAGACTGTTTCGCATACCCGAGGAGATCCTTCCCGAAGTAATAGACAGCGATGCAATAGCGGGGAAAGGGACCGCCGTAAAAGGTGCGCCGGTAATATGCGGGATACTGGGGGATCAGCAGGCGGCATTGTTCGGGCAGGCGTGTTTTGATAAAGGTGACGCGAAAAATACCTACGGGACCGGTTGCTTTATACTCGTTAACACGGGAGAGAAAGCGGTTTACTCGGAAAACAACCTGATAACCACAATAGGCTGGCGCAGACAGGGTAAGACGGTTTACGCAATAGAAGGAAGTGTTTTCAATGCCGGAAGCGCGGTGCAATGGCTGAGAGACAAGCTGGATTTCATGAAATCGAGTGAAGACAGCGAACGTATGGCAAGGGCGGCAAAAAACGGCGACGGAACACCCGGTTGCGACGGAGTGTACGTTGTACCCGCGTTTACGGGACTGGGCGCTCCTTACTGGAGGTCGGAAGCCCGGGGAGTAATAACAGGTATCACACGGAATACGGATAAATTTCATATAGTGAGGGCCGTGTTGGAGAGCATGGCGTATTCCACGAAAGACGTGCTGGATTGTATCGAAGCGGACTTAGGAAGCAGGATCATGGCCGTGAGAGCAGACGGCGGAGCGAGCAGAAATGATTTTCTGATGGAGTTTCAGGCAGATATATCGGGACTCAAAGTGCTCAGGCCCGAGTGTACTGAAAGTACTGTAATGGGCGCGGTGTATATGTGCGGAATGGGACTCGGGGTATGGAAAAGCGAGGAAGAAATCAAAAGTCTTGTGAGAGTGGAAAAAGAGTTTGTACCCACCTTAAGCAAAGACGCGGCATCAAAGTTATATTCAGGCTGGAGGCAGGCTGTAAGCAAGGCTTAAATTATAATACTATAATTGAAGGAGAGTGGCATTTATGAAAAAAGATTGCGTGGCTATGATTCTTGCCGGCGGACAGGGAAGCCGGTTAGGCGCTCTCACCAAAGGAGTTGCGAAACCGGCGGTGCAGTTCGGGGCAAAATACAGGATCATCGATTTTGTGCTTACAAACTGTGCCCACAGCGGCCTTGATACGGTGGGAGTGCTGACACAGTATAAACCCCTTTTACTGAATACCTATATCAGCAGCGGAAAAAGCTGGGATCTGGACAGACTGAACGGCGGAGTATACGTTCTGCCGCCGTATATGCAGGAGGAAGCGGGCGAGTGGTATAAGGGAACAGCAAATGCGATATATCAGAATATTGAATTTATCGAACAGTTTCAGCCGGAGAACGTGTTAGTGCTTTCGGGCGATCACATTTACAAAATGGACTACAGCAAAATGATAAAGCTGCATAACGACAACGATGCGGACGTAACTATTGCGCATATACCCGTTGAACCTCGGGAAGCAAGCAGGTTCGGAATTCTGTCATTTGACGAAACAGGCAGGATCACGGGTTTTGAGGAAAAGCCGAAAGTACCCAAGAGCAATTATGCCAGCATGGGGATATACGTATTCAAATGGAAGGAGCTTAAGGTACAGCTTATCGCAGACGAAAAAGATCCGCAAAGCAGCAACGATTTCGGTAAAAACATAATACCGCATATGCTTAATACTGGGAAACGCGTATTCGGATACGGATTCAAAGGCTATTGGAAGGATGTCGGGACAATATACAGCTTGTGGCAGGCACATATGGACATGCTCGACGACGACGAACTTGAACTCTATGATGACGAATGGCCTATTTTCAGTAAGAGCGCTCTCAAGCCGCCGCATTACGTAGGCAAAAACGCACACATACTCGATTCATTTGTAACGGAAGGCTGCTACATAGACGGTACGGTCAGGCATTCCGTGATAAGCGACGGAGTCACAATCGGCAAAGGCGCCGAGGTCACGGACAGTATAATCATGACCGACGTAAAAGTGGGGGAGAATGTGAAGCTCAATAAGGTGATCATAGGTCAGGGAGCGGTTATAGGAAACGGCGCTCAGATCGGGACGGAAGAAGAAACGACTAAATACAAATCCGTATATTGCAGTGACGGCGTCACATTGATCGCCGGAGGCATAACAATATGTGAAAATGCCGTTGTAGGCGGTAATTGCATGGTATCAGCCGATATAAAGGAGGAAAAGTAAGATGCTTGACACAATGGGTATAATATTCGCGCAAAACGAAGGTATCAGGCTGGGCGACCTTACCCGCGTGAGAGCATTGGCTTCGTTGCCTGTCGCGGGAAGATACAGACTTATAGATTTTATTCTGAGTAATTTTGTAAACAGCGGGATATCGAACGTCGGAGTTACGACGAAATACAATTATCAGTCGCTTATGGACCACCTCGGCGGCGGTCTGCCGTGGGATCTGAGCAGGAAGAAGTACGGTCTTTATATCTGGCCTCCTTTTTACAAACAGGACAGCGAACTGCATATGACAGGGGAGGACAAGATAGCTATTTTGCACAGTATAGTGCATTATATAAGAAGGAGTCAGCAAAAGTATGTGCTTTTGGCTGATTCGAATGTGATGTGCAATATGACTTTTGACGACGCAATGGAAAAGCACAAGAATTCCAATGCCGATATAACGATCATATACAACGAGATGGTGCCCGGAGCAGAACACGATGATAACGAAGTATATATAGATGTGGATGAAACGGGAAGGGTAGTAGATATCGACGCCTTCAATAAATACAGTAAATTTTCATCGAAGGCATTGGGCTTTTATATAATAGAAGGCGATCTTCTTGTAAATCTTGTGGAAAGTTGCATAGCGCGCGGAGAAAAGAGTTTTGAAAAGGATATACTTGCCAGAAATCTCGGTAGGCTTAAGGTAGTAGGGTATAATTACAAGGGTTTCGTGCGTACCATAACGGATATAAACAGCTATTATAACTTTAATATGGAGTTGCTGAATGACGATGTAAGGAAATGTCTGTTCGAATCGCACGACAGGATACTTACCAAAGTCAAGGACAAAGTGCCTGCCCGTTATCTGAAGCATGCAAAAGTAAGCAACAGCTTTATAGCAGACGGCTGTATTATCGACGGTGAAGTGGAAGGATGTATACTTTTCAGAGGAGTCGAGGTACGCAAAGGCTGTAAACTCAAAAACTGTGTTATAATGCAGGACAGCAAGATAATGGAAAACAGCGTTCTCAGCCACGTTATTCTTGACAAGCAGGTGTTTGTCGACAGGGATAAGATACTTTGCGGTGATGCTTCGTATCCTCTGGTGGTAGGCAAGAACAGAAGAATATAAGCTACAGGAGAACAGATCATGAAAATTTGTTTCATTTCCGCCGAGGCAGAACCTTTTGCGAAATCCGGAGGACTCGGAGACGTTTTGGGCGCATTGCCCAAAGCCCTTGCAGAACGTCATGAAGTCAAGGTGATCATGCCGAAGTATAAGTTCATTCCTGACCGCTATGCGCAGAACATGAGACAGATCCTCAGTAATGTGAGCGTAATTCTGGGATGGCGCCGGCAGAGCTGCAACGTGTGGAGTCTGTCGATGAACGGAGTCGAATACTATTTTATAGAAAGTTCTTATTATTTCGGCGGAGATAAGATTTACGACCAGTTTGACTTGGAACGTTTTTGCTTTTTCTCCAAAGCTGCTCTTGAAATACTTGTGCATCTCGATTATCGTCCGGACGTGCTGCACTGCAACGATTGGTCTACGGCGATCGTTCCCGTAATGCTTGACTGTTTTTACATGGGAATGGGCTTTTACAGGAATATGCGCACGGTGATAACCATCCATAATCTGCAGTACCAGGGAATTTTTGATATCGCGGAGGTCATGGATAAAACGGGACTCCCGGGCTACTATTTTTCGCATGACAAGCTTGAGTTTTACGGAAGAGCAAACCTCCTGAAAGGCGGGATCGTCTATGCAAACGAGGTGACTACCGTATCTCCTTCGTACGCGGGAGAGATAATGAGCGATGAATACGGCGAAGGACTTCAGAGTCTTATGCGCGCAAGGAGGAATCATCTTCACGGGATACTGAACGGTGTGGATTACACTACGTATAATCCGGAAACCGATGAACTGATAGAAAGGAATTATTCGGTTGCCGATTATGCCGAAGGCAAAGCATATAATAAGAAACAGCTGAAGAAGCAGCTTGGGCTCCCGAACACAGCCGTACCGTTGATAGGACTGGTTTCGAGGCTTTATGATCAGAAAGGACTCGATCTTATAACTTGCGTGATGGAAGATATCGTCAGAGAAGATTTGCAGATGGTCATTCTCGGGACGGGAGATTTAAGGTATGAGGAAGCTTTCAGGTATTATGCCGCGGAATACCGTGAGAAGGTGGCGTCCGTGATAGGCTTCGACAACAGACTCGCGCACAGGATATATGCCGGCTGCGACCTCTTTCTGATGCCGAGCAGGTTTGAGCCCTGCGGACTCAGTCAGATGATAAGCATGAAGTACGGCACTCTTCCTATCGTAAGAGAGGTCGGTGGACTGAAAGACAGCGTGAAGAGCTATAACCAGTATACGGGAGAAGGAAACGGATTCAGTTTTACGAACTATAATGCGCATGATATGTTGTATACTCTTCGTCGAGCGTTGCATTTTTATTACGATGACGAAAAGGCTTTTGACCGTATTATAAGGAACGCTATGGCAGAAGATTATTCATGGGCACAGAGTGCGAAGAAATACGAGTCGATATATGAAGAATTGATAAACTGAGATAAACTTTCAGAGAAAAACCCGTACCTTAGAGGTACGGGTTTTTTGATGTTGCCGTATAGGTGATACGCTTGGAAGCGGAAAGATCGGACTCAGTGATTTTCTTTCATCAACGGAGGCATATCTACGACATGAGCTTTAAGAATGAGTCGTGAGATTAAATAAGCAACGGTGCAATCCAAAAGCGAATGACCTATAGTGCCGGCGAAAGTTGCTCCCCAGATGTAAAGCATACCGTTTTCGGGAATACTGAGTCCGGCGGCGATGGCGATGTAAACGGCAGCGGTTTCGGTCACTGCATGGATCAGGGCTGTGGCAACGGCGAAAATAAGGAATTGCAGCGGTTTGACAATGTTGAGTTTTTTCAGCATAAGAACGCCGGCGACTACAAATATGATGTGACTTGCCGCGCGCATCAGAAGGACGTAGTTTGCGCCCTTGAGAAAGAAGCCCAATACAGTTCCAGCAGCGGTAAGCACGGCCACGGCGGGGCTTATCATCATGGCGAAGAAAATAAAAATATGCGAAAGCGGGGTAAACGACCAATAAAGGCCGAGATCCAGGGTAGGCATGAACCATGTCCACAAAACCGAAAGAGCGATCAGGATGCCTGAGATCGCAATAGTTTTAGCGCTGATTTTTTTAGACATAAAAACACCTTCTTGAAAAATGCTGATGTAATTAAAGCACAAAAACGGAGAAAAGGCAAGTAAAAAGAAGGCTAATTTATCTCGTGCCCGCAAAAAGGGTTTACAACTTAATCGAAAATATGATAAAATATACAGTATCTTAGTCACACAGGATGATTTGAATAACGGAGGAAAATATGGATAAATTGGTTAAAGAAGGATTGACTTTTGATGATGTGCTTGTATTGCCGGATAAATCGAATGTGTTGCCCGGGGAGGTTGACCTGAAAGTGAAGCTGTGCGAAGGTGTAAGCCTTAATATACCGCTTATGAGCGCAGCCATGGATACGGTAACGGAATATAAACTTGCCATAGCAATGGCGCGTGAAGGAGGACTCGGAATAATCCATAAAAACATGTCTATCGAGGACCAGGCGCTGCAGGTGGACAGAGTTAAGCGTTCGGAGCACGGCGTAATAACCGATCCGTTTTTCCTTCATCCTGAGAATCCCGTTACCGACGCTTTGGCGCTGATGGCGAGGTATAAGATATCCGGGGTGCCGATAGTAGACGCTAAGATGCATCTTGTAGGCATTCTGACAAACAGGGACCTTCGTTTTGAAACCGATTTCGAGCAGCCTATAAATAACGTTATGACAAAGGAGAATTTAGTTACGGCGCCGGTGGGGACGACGTTGGCAGAGGCTCAGAAGCTGCTTGGAGCGCACAGGATCGAAAAGTTGCCCATTGTTGACAAGGATAACGTACTTAAAGGGCTTATAACGATCAAGGATATAGAAAAGACCATACAGTATCCCAATGGAGCAAAGGATAAAAAGGGAAGACTGATAGTGGGAGCTGCAGTAGGCACGGCAGCTAACACCATGGAAAGGACTGAGGAACTGGTCAGGACGGGGGTGGATATTATAGCCGTCGATACGGCACACGGACACAGTCGGAAAGTATTGGATATAGTAACGGCGATAAAGAAGAAATTCCCGTCTGTTCCGATAATAGCGGGTAATGTGGCGACAGCATCTGCCACGAAAGCATGTATAGAAGCCGGTGCGGACGTAGTAAAAGTCGGGATAGGCCCCGGATCGATATGTACTACGCGAGTCGTAGCGGGAATAGGAGTTCCGCAGATCACCGCGATCATGGATTGCGCCGAAGCGGCGGACAAACTCGGAAAGCGCGTGATAGGCGACGGAGGAATAAAGTATTCGGGAGATATAGTTAAAGCGATAGCTGCAGGCGCGTCGGCGATAATGATAGGCAGCCTGTTTGCGGGGACGGAAGAGAGCCCGGGAGAAACGGAAATATATCAGGGACGTTCATTCAAAGTATACCGCGGGATGGGATCGCTTGCCGCGATGGTGAAAGGAAGTAAAGACAGGTATTTCCAGGAGAATTCACAGAAACTCGTACCCGAGGGAGTCGAAGGAAGAGTGCCTTACAGAGGAACTTTGGGAGATATGGTATTCCAGCTCATGGGCGGATTGAGAAGCGGAATGGGCTATACCGGAAATAAGAGCGTGGATGAATTGAGGAAAAACGGCAGATTTATAAAAATAACAAATGCAGGACTGATAGAAAGTCATCCTCACGATATATCCATTACTAAAGAGGCTCCGAATTATTCGGTAAAAATGTGACGGTCCTAAGTGCGGGATACACGACATAAGGACTTAAAAAGGAAGGGAAAAATGACTGAAACCGTAGTGGTGATAGATTTCGGCGGACAGTATAATCAATTGATATGCCGCAGAGTAAGGGAGCTGAATGTTCACAGTGTGATGTTGCCTTATGATGCTCCGATCGAGGAAGTCAGAAGATATTCGCCGATAGGAATAATTTTTACCGGGGGGCCTCACAGTATTTATGAAAAAGACGCCCCCGTATTTGACAAGGATATATTCGGACTCGGGGTCCCGATACTCGGTATATGTTACGGTATTCAGTTTATTGCGCAAGCATTGGGCGGAGAAGTAAGTACTGCCGACGTCAGAGAGTACGGAAAGCAGGTTGCATCGTTTGATAAGGGTGCGGAGCTTTTTAAAGGAATGCCTGACAATGGTATAGTATGGATGAGTCATACCGATTATATAAGCAAGGTGCCCGAAGGCTTCAGTGTTACCGCTTATACGGAAAGCTGTCCCGTTATTTCTTTTGAAAATAGAAAGAGAAGGATATATGGAGTACAGTTTCATCCCGAAGTGCACCATACTCAGAACGGTCAGATTATTTTAAGGAATTTTCTGTACGGAGCATGCGGAGCAAAAGGCGACTGGACCATGAAAAACGTGGCGGAAAAGCTTGTAAAAGATATCAGAGAAAAAGTAAAGGATGGCAGTGTGTTATGTGCGATGTCGGGAGGAGTAGACAGCGCAGTAGCCGCTACTTTGATACATAAAGCTATTGGAGAAAAACTGACTTGCGTATACGTGGATCATGGTTTAATGCGAAAAAACGAAAGCGAGGAGATCAGGAAAGTATTCATAGAAGAACGCGAAATGAATTTAAAAATGATAGACGCATCCGAAAGGTTTCTGAAAAAGCTGAAGGGGGTCACGGAGCCTGAGAGTAAGAGGAAAGCCATAGGGGAGGAGTTCATACGCGTTTTTGAAGATATATCAGACGAAATAGGGGAAGTGGATTTTCTCGCACAGGGAACGATATATCCTGATGTGATAGAAAGCGGCAGTAAGACAAGTGCGATGATAAAATCTCATCATAACGTAGGAGGACTGCCGAGCGTAATCAAATTCAAAGGGATAGTAGAGCCGTTGAGGGATCTGTTCAAGGATGAAGTGAGGAGACTCGGTAAGGAGTTGGGACTTCCCGATCATATAGTAATGAGACAGCCTTTTCCCGGTCCGGGACTCGGGATCAGGATAATCGGCGAGGTTACAAAAGAGAAGCTTGAAATATTAAAGGACGCCGATTACATATTCAGGGAAGAAATTGCAAGAGCGGGATTGAATGAAAAGATATGGCAGTATTTTGCCGTGCTTACCGGAAACAAGTCGGTAGGAGTAATGGGAGACAGTCGGACGTATGAGTATACGTTGGCGTTGCGCGCCGTAACGGGAGTCGACGGAATGACGGCGGATTGGGCGAGGATCCCGTATGATGTTCTCGAGAGGATAAGCAACAGGATAGTAAACGAGACAAGGCATATAAACAGGGTGGTTTACGATATAACAGGCAAACCGCCTGCTACAATAGAATGGGAGTAAAAGCAGAGTCAGGCAGGAGGAAATATGGAAAAGAACAGACGGCCCGAAAATATGGAAAGGATAACGACGCATGAGTCGGCGGAAAAGTTTATAGCTGAACAGATAAACGCATTGAGAAAGCAAACAGACGGCAAGAAAGTGTTGCTGGCGCTGAGCGGCGGCGTAGATTCGTCCGTAGTGGCGGCTTTGCTGATAAAGGCGATAGGGAAGCAGCTTGTATGCGTACATGTGAATCACGGTTTACTGAGGAAGGGAGAACCCGAACAGGTGATAAAGGTATTCCGAGACGAAATGGACGCCAATCTGATATATGTTGACGCAACAGATCGGTTTTTGGGGAAGTTGGCAGGAGCAGCCGACCCCGAAGAAAAGAGGAAGATCATAGGGGCAGAGTTTATCAGGGTATTTGAGGAGGAGGCGAGAAAGCTTGAGGGGATAGAGTTTCTTGCGCAGGGCACCATTTACCCGGACATACTTGAAAGCGGACCGGTGAAGGCACATCATAATGTCGGCGGTTTGCCGGAGGACCTGAGATTTGAGCTTGTGGAACCTCTGAAATTTTTGTATAAAGATGAAGTCCGCGTAGTAGGGAAGTCGCTCGGTTTGCCGGATAATATGGTATATCGTCAGCCGTTTCCCGGACCCGGACTTGGTGTGCGTTGTTTAGGCGCGATTACGCGTGACAGATTAGAGGCGGTAAGGGAGTCTGACGCGATCTTAAGAGAGGAATTTGCCGCAAACGGTTTAGAGGGAAAAGTGTGGCAGTATTTTACAGTGGTTCCCGATTTCAAGTCCACAGGAGTAAAGGAGGGGAAGAGGTCATTCGAATGGCCTGTTATAATACGTGCGGTCAATACGCGTGACGCGATGACAGCTACCGTAGAGGACATACCGTTTGCATTATTACAGCATATAACCAAGCGGATAACGACGGAAGTCCCGGGAGTGAACAGGGTGCTTTACGACCTTACACCTAAGCCCACCGGCACAATCGAGTGGGAATGACGAATGTGAAACCGAAAACCCAGTATTTATGCGGGTTTGCAGGGTTTGACCTCTCGTTTTGATAACAATTTGATAACAGCCATACAAGAGCCATTATTCTGGTAGCCCAGTGGTTTATGGGTTACGGAATGATAAGAGGCGGCTTGTATGGCGGAAGAAATCCGTATTACAAAGCCCTTAGCTGTGGGTACTGATTCCATAGCTAAGGGCTTTTGTCGTATTAATACGACTTTACAGAGGCATTTTAGGGCGAAATAATATGCGACTGTAGATTTCTTTCAGCCATTGATGCGCAGTCTCAGTATCCCCTGCCTCAACAGTATGGCAAAGGCTATTTTCATTCCATTTCATATCACTGCTCCAAAAAGCGGAAATAAGGGCGTATAAATATGGAAACACCTCCCTTTGTTCATTTGTAAAAGGTCTTTCCTGATGATACCCTTTCAAAAATGCAGACAGGATAATGCCTTCCTGTTTTTCGGCAATTTCGTTTGGGTAATCCATGAGCCTTGCCTCAAAAATTGCCTGCATAATAGCATCGTAATAGAGAACGTTATCCCCGCAACGATTAAAGTCAAAAATGCCAATTCTGCCATCGACAGTTTGATATAAGTTACAGTCACTAATATCTCCTTGAACGGCGTATCTCGGCTCATTCTCGAATATACGAACTTTCTGAAAAACATGAGCATGTTCCAACACAATGCTTTTATAAAGAGCTTCGTCCAGCGTTACTAAAAAGTCTTTATTCAATTTAAAATCCTCAAAACTAAAAAGATCATTTCGTTTTAAAGGGTCAAACAGGACATCGTTTTGAACATGAAAATCAGCTTGCTCTGCGATGTTGTGCATCCGAGCAAGTAAGCTTCCGGTTTTTTTAGCAATATCCTCATCGACTGTATGTAACTCTCCGGCAACAAAGGCTTCCACCGTAACAATTACGTCATATCCGTTAATGCTATACCATCTGGCGTATTGCCCATTTGTCATATAGAGTGCAGGAGTTTCTATATGTCGATCCGCCAATAGCTTCGCAAACCGGCTCTGCGCATGGATGATATCTAAGGTGACATCCTTCTCGTTTTTGAATCGAATCACAAAGGGCTGCCCATTATCCAAGTCAACCTTTATGATTAGCCGAACTTCTTTTGATGCTGGATTATCTTTTTCGTAATGGTATCTTTGCAGCTCTGCGAAACCTATGACCTTTGAATCAATACCAAAATCCTCCAGAATAAATGAAATATCATCTTTTGTGATTGTAAACATGGAAATACTATCGCTCCAATTATTTATCTTTCAAATTTTCTTTGCATGCTTCTACTAATGCGTCGCTTAACTCCTGCGAGGGCACTTTCGCCCGGAGCTGCGTGGCATCGTATTTCGGATAGCAGTAACGCCGGCGGGCATGATCATCCTTGCTGATTTCACCGGCAGAGAGCTTGTCCGCCTGCTCTTTCCAAGCATAGAGCATTTGCAGCAGCTCGTAAGCCTCTTTGCCCTTGTCTTTGTTGACTTTCAGACAAACTTCTCCGTCTGCTTCGCTGACGGTCAGCCCATACACATCTTCAAGGGTAAATAAGGGGTGCATGAGACCGATCCGACTGTCAATGTCAGGGACGTCAAGAGCCTGCGGAGAAATATCAAACATCTGCGCCAGAACAGTCGGTAATGTCTTTATTTTGAACAGATATATCGGAACCGGAATTATTATAGATTGTCGGAACGAAGTTTTTTCTTTATTCTGCGATCCAGTTCCCAAAGAGCAGTTTTATTGCTGTCGAATTTGAGGTATCTGAGGGCGTCTTCATAGTTGCACCATTTATATGCGGAATGTTCTTCTGATAAATAAATTTTATTTCTGTCCGCCTTGACTCCGAAGCAGTATTCAGGTACGACATAGCAATCTTCGCCCCATATCATCTCCGCGTTTTTAAAACAATTTACAGGAATGCTGCTGACGGTGTCAAGCCGGATGTATTCGCAGTCGAAACCGATATTTGCTTCTTCGTTTGCTTCACGTTTAGCCGACAACAAGACCGAGCCGTCTGAGTCTTCACCGCCTCCGGCAATAAACTGCCATATATCCATATCGCTTCTTCGGAACAGACAGTAATATACATTGCCGTTATCTGTGTCATACGGAATTACAAGCACCTGATACTTTGCCCGTGTCATTAAATTCTTCTCCTTGAACCTGATTAAACGTTGTATTTCGGATGATCCGACGCGAAAGCCGTAATTTTTTATTATGATTTTATCCGCTCCGTGTTTTTCAGCCGGGATCTGTCGAATTGTTATGTGATGGTAATTATTTTTTAGTCAAGTCGGTTTTCAGCGCGAAAATCTGACGGCAAACGAGGTCCGCCATATCGACAGGAGAGCGGATACCGGAGATAAAGAAGTCCGGATGCGCCGTGAAGTACGAATGTAGCGGTAAACTTCGGTTTTTTCGGGATAAGCGGTCAGGTCCGAGGCAGGTTTATGAAAGCTGATCAAATGCCGATATCGGAAAAAGCAGAAGATTTATATTTTTGCTGACTGCTGAAAACATGTCGAAGAAACAGGCAGATATTATTCGGCAACAAGCAGTATTTTACGGGGTTCAGTAGTGATATTTTTTTCTTTTTGCAATCATAAAGATGACCGTAAATACGACTGCCGTGAATTCAGCCACGACAATAGCGAGCCATATGCCGTCTATATCGAGAAACATCGGAAGCAACAGAACTGCTCCTCCCTGGAATATCATAGTACGAAGGAAGGAGATCAGGGCAGATGTAAGGCCGTCGTTCAGGGCGGTAAAAAAACCGGAGCCGAAAATGGCGAAGCCCATGAGCGGAAAAGAGAAGGAGAATATACGGAGACCGTTTACTGTCATATCCTGAAGTTCCCGGTCGTATCCGACGAATAATCGAGCAAGGGGGTAAGCGAGCAACTGTGATGCTGCGAGCATTAAAAATCCGAATATTATGAGCATTTTTATGCTTTTTTTAAGTATGCTGCTTAATTCGCCGTGGTTGCCGGCGCCGTTATGGAATCCGATGATCGGAGCAGTCCCGATAGAGTAACCAATAAAGGTTGCTGAAAAAATCATGCTTACATACATGATGACGCCGTAAGCAGCCACTCCGTTTTCTCCCGTAAAGTGCAAAAGCTGGATGTTGTAGAGTATGCCGACAAGACTCATGGAAACATTGCTCATGAATTCTGATGAGCCGTTTGTACAGGCTTTGATGATAGCTTTTCCGTAGAATTCAGTTTTTCCGAGTCTGAGGATGCTGTCGTTTTTTCTGAAGAAATAGATAAGCGGGACAACGCCTCCTACAACCTGACTGAAAGCGGTAGCCAAAGCTGCGCCGGCAAGTTTATATTCCTGAGGCAGCAGTAAAACAAGGACAGCGTCGAGGACCATATTCGTTACGCCGGCGGCAAGTGTGACCCATAGTCCTAAACGCGGTTTTTCAGCCGCGACGAAAAAGCTTTGAAATAAAAGCTGTAAGACCATAAAGGGCAGGGCGGCAAGGATGATCCTGCCGTAAATGACGCAGTGTTCGAGCAGTTCGCCTTCCGCACCGAGCAAAGATGCAATGGGACGAACAAATATGATACCTGCAATACCGAGCAGTACTCCGATCGCAAATGAGAAATATACGAAAAGAGAAAAATACCTGTTAGCTTTATTTATGTCGCCTGAGCCGTAGGTATTTGAAACGATCGCAGTTCCGCCCGTTCCGAACATGAACCCAACTGTGGCTAATATCATGAGAAACGGCATTATCAGATTGACGGCGGAAAAGGGGAGCTTCCCGGCGAAATTTGACACGAAAAAACCGTCGACAATGCTGTATATCGACGTGAGGATCATCATTGCGATGGTGGGAAGCGTAAATCTTATAAGTTTGCCGTATGTGAAACGATCCGATAATTGTATAGTCATACCTGCTCCGAAATCCGTTATTGATCAAATTTGAGATATTTTAAAATAAACATGGTTTTTTTGCTCTTATAATTCTCGTACCTGTTTTCCGAAACATTCAAGATATTTTTCCGTCAGTGCTATATAAGTGTTGATCTCATCCGAGGACCAGTCTTCGAGCGCCCTTATTTCGGCGTCGAGCAATTTGGCTACCGTTTTTTCGGCGAAAGCGACTCCCTTTTCGGTAAGCGTCACTTTTTTCGATTTACCGGAGTGGTTTGAAAGCCGGAGGATCCCATCTTTTTCAAGCTTTCGCAATGCGGAATTGACAGTCTGCTTGCTCACGCCTGATTTTTTGTAAATATCGCTGAGCAAACAGCTTTTGTCCGGATCGTACAGCGTGTAAAGCACTATTGAAACACTGTCGGAAATACCCAGTTTAACAGAAGCGAGATGATAAAGAGCGTCTGTTTCCGAGGTGAGGTAATTTATCCGGCGTGTATCATTGAGTCTGTTTTTATTCATAAAAGCTCCCGAATTCTTATGCCGTTATATTATAGTACGATTTCGTACTTTTGTCAAGGGTAAAATAAAGGACCTGCAGAATTTGCAAGTCCTTAAAAGACATGTTAAAAAGAGTCAGAATGGATCATTTGAATTTTCTGTCGTAGAGCAGGGCGGCGATAAGTACGACAAAGCATGATCCTGCGTTATGGACGAGGGCGCCTGAAGTAGGGGTAAGGATGCCGGCAACTGAAAGCGTGACGGCGATGAAGTTTATGCACATTGACAAGGCAATACTGAATTTAATGGTTTTGACGGTGGCGTCGGAGAGTTTTTTGAGGTAGGGGATTTTAGAGAGGTCGTCGCTCATGAGGGCTATATCCGCGGCTTCAACGGCAATATCGCTTCCGAAGCTGCCCATTGCCACTCCGACGCTTGCCGTTTTCAGGGCGGGGGCGTCGTTCACTCCGTCGCCTATCATACAGACCGTTTTATGCTGTTGCAGCAGTTTACTGATTTGCATGACTTTTTCTTCGGGGAGCAGTTCCGCGTAAACGTTTTTTATTCCGCTGAGATCGGCGAAATATTCGGCGGCATTTTTGCTGTCGCCTGTGAGGAGGACCGTATCTGTGTGTAATGCGGCAAGATCGGAAACCATTTTGCCGACCTGAGGTCTGATTTCGTCGGAAAGGGCTATAAGGCCGAGACATTCTGTTTCGGAAGCCGTGAAGATCATGGCTTTTCCCTGTTTGCGGAGTTCTTCGGCTTTTTCCCCGGCTTTTTCATTTAAAAGTATTCCGTACTGACACAGATATTTTTCGTTGCCGCAGTAATAGGTTTTACCTGCGATTTTAGCGCTTACGCCTTTGCCGGACATCATGCGGAAATCTTCGGTTTCAGCTGTTTTGATGCCGGAGCTCAGGGCTGAGGAATAAACCGCTTTCCCGAGCGGGTGTTCACTTTTGGATTCCGCCGAGGCTGTAAGATACAAAATGTCTTCGGCAGAAAAATCGTCGTTAAAGGAAACGATGTCGGATATTTTAAGTTTGCCGTATGTCAGCGTACCGGTTTTGTCAAATGCTACTGTGTCAACTTTCCCCATTTTTTCTAAGCTTTCACCTGATTTGATAATGACTCCGTGTTTTGTAGCCTGACCTATAGCCGCCATGATAGCGGTGGGGGTGGCAAGTACAAGAGCACATGGACAAAATACTACCAGAACTGTAACGGCGCGTTCTAAGTTATCAGTCAGGATGCCAGTTATCACGGCGATCATGAACGCCGCCGGAACAAGCCAACTGGCACATTTATCGGCTATTCTTGCCATCGGAGCTTTTTTGTCTTCCGCTTCACGTACCATGCGTATGAGTTTTTGCAGCGAACTGTCTTCGCCTACCTTAGTCGCTTTTATGTCGATTGCTCCGAACCTGTTGATCGTGCCGCAAAATACGTCGTCACCGACGGCTTTATCCACGGGCAGCGATTCTCCGGTCATTACGGACTGGTCCACTGATGTTTCGCCGGAAATGATTTTGCCGTCCACGGGGATGGTTTCGCCGGGAAGGATACGAAGTATATCGTTTTCACGGATCTTTTCGGCAGGGATCATTTCTTCCGAACCGTTACTGATACGTCTTCCCTGAGAAGGAGCAAGAGCTATGAGTTTTTTCAGTCCTTTTTTTGCTCTGTCAGTTGTCATTTCCTCGAGGATTGCGCCTATTGCCATAATAAAAGCGACCTCTCCCGCCGCAAAAAGGTCTCCGATTATTATTGCCGCTATCATGGCAATAGTGATAAGGAGAGCGGAAGATATTTTGCTTATGCCAGGATTGTATATTATTCTTTTTACGGCAAGATAAAGCAGAGGAAGCCCGCAGATGAAAACGGTTACCCATGCCGGGTCTGCGGGAAGGATAATGTTTACCCTCGGAAAAATGAAGCTCATCAACAGGAAAATACCGCCGACCAAAGTCGCGGGGATACCGGCAAGGATATCGTTGAGTTTTTTTATCATAAGTTGCACCTTGATTGACTTTATTAAAAAAATAAAGTATAATATGTAAGATAGAAAACAAATTGTTTCGTAACATTTTTATTATACAACAAAAATCAAAAGATCGAACAATCAAAAGCCATGAGATGTTCGATACTGAATAAAAGCAAAAAATTGTTCGGGGAGGTCATATGGACAGGCGGCAGAAAAAGACGAGAGAATCGATATTACAGGCTTTTTCCGGGCTTTTATCCGAAAAGAACTATAATCAGATATCCGTGCAGGAGATAATAGATGCGGCGGATGTGGGCAGGACTACCTTTTACGCGCATTTTGAAACCAAGGATTATTTGCTGAAGGAGCTTTGCGAGGAGTTATTCGGGCACATAACCGACACTGCGATGGGGTTGCCGCACGGACATTATCATTATAGTTGCGGGAGTGCGGAGGATTCGGTATTTCTGCATTTACTGAGGCATTTGCAGGAGAACGACAGAAACATTCTGGAATTATTGACTTCGCAGAATAATGAAATATTTCTGAGGTATTTTAAAAGCAATCTCAAAAAGCTGATAATGTTTCAGTATGCGAACAAGGGGATACTGATAAAGAGCGGGCTTCCTGAAGATTACGCTGTAAATCATATATCTTCATCTTTTGTCGAGACTGTGTATTGGTGGCTGTTACACGGTAAAAAAGAAAGTCCCGAAGCGATAACGGGGTATTTTATAAAGGTGATGGCGCCTGTGATAGGGGAAGCAGTATAAGACGGAGAAATAGGTGTAGTGAAGTTTAAAGCGAAGGAGATAGCAAGTCTGATGAGGTATTATCATACATTGGAGCCGCTGTACGACGAATATGCCAAAATACTGATATTGGGATCATTCCCGTCGCCTAAGTCAAGAGAGGAAGGCTTTTATTATGCGAACAAGAGCAATCGGTTTTGGCGAATAATGTCAAGGGTGACCGGTGACGGTGCATTTACAGGCAGTGTGGAAGAGAAGAAGATGGCATGTCTGAGGCATGGCATAGCGTTATGGGACGTAGTGGAAAGCTGTGAGATTTCAGGGGCAAGTGATTCGTCAATAAAGGAAGTGAAGCTGAATGATTTCGGAAAGATATTTTCGGTGACGGGAAAGATCAAGGTTTTCACGACGGGGAAAACAGCTTATAAGCTGTATTCAGTTTCAGGAGAAAGCATGTATCTGCCCTCCACGTCCTCGGCGTATCCGGTAAGCGAAGATTTTCTTGCCGAAAAGTATGCCGCGATACTTCCTTACATAATCCCGTGAGGAGAAGATCAAGCAAAAAAACGTGCACAGGTTTCCGGTGCGGATGAATGGAGAACTATATGGAAAATATTATACTCGGATTGTTGTATTATAAAGGAAGGACGATATACGAACTCAAGCTCAGATTCGAGAGCAGCTTGAGCATGATGTACAGCAGCAGTACGGGCAGTATCCAAAGTGCGCTGAAAAAGCTGCTGAGCGCTGAAGAAGTCGAACGCAGCGAGAGGTACGAAGGAGGCAGGCTTAAGAAGCTTTACACGATCACGCCCAAAGGACGGGAACGTTTTATTTCATGGGTAAATTCGCCTTTTGAATTCAGGCAGAACAAAAATCCCGAATTGGCAAAGCTTTATTTTGCGGGGCAGGCGGAGAGGAAAGGATTGGCTGAGCGGGTAGGCAAATACGCTGAGGTACTGAAGGCGGAGGCAGAGGCATTGGATAAAGTCGTGGCGGAGGGAGAAAGACTGAAGCAGGCGGGCGAAGCAGGCGAAGTATTTGTTTTTCAGCTTCTCACGGTAAAATACAATGCGGACATGCTGAGGTTTGAGGCGGAATGGTTCGGCAAGGCTGCAAAGCTCATGGAGCAGGGTACGGTTTAAAAAAAGCGGTCCCATTCGTTACAAGTAAAGAAAAGAGTTTATTCCGTTTTATGGTTTTTGCATACTTTTTCGGAAAACTCTTTGATAAGCATGGAATATTTTTCAGCGTCTATGAGGTAAGAAAGGGCATGACCAGCATGTGGAAATATATAAAGCTCGGCTGTTTTGCCGGCTTTTTTCAGTTCGACGCTCATTTGGCAGGGAACAAAAAGGTCCTCACTGCCGTGTATGAGCATCACGGGCACCTTTATTTTGCTTATTTTGTCGGTGACATTCTCTGACGAAGGATCGAAGTCGCCGAATATGCGTGCCGAAAGCCTGACGAGGGGGTAAAAAATTCCGGGCGGAAATCCTATGTCGCGGCTGACTTTCCGAATTATCTTTTCGGGAGAAGAAAACGGACAGTCCGCAATGATGCCTCTGACGTTTTCGGGCAAGTCATGAGCCCCCGCAAGGAGCACGGTCGAGGCTCCCATAGATACTCCGTAGAGAATAATGTCGCAACCGGGAAAACGAGAATTCGCGTAATCTATCCATGCAAGACAGTCGTATTGTTCCTTGACGCCGAAAGTTATGGTGTGACCGCTGCTTTTTCCGCAGGCACGCTGATCGGCAAGTATGAGATTGAAGCCCGCTTCGAGGATCGTTTTGCCGCCGCCGCAGAAATCCCTGATCGAAGTGGCTCTGTAACCGTGGAAGCAAAGCATTACGGGAGCTTTTTTATTCTGTTCGTAGCAGCGCGCAAAGAGGGTAAGCCCGTCGAAGGAGGCGATTTCGGCTTTTTCGAAAGTTCTGGCTGCCAGTTCTTCCGTGATTTGCCATACGTAATCTTCACGATAACGGTATTGTTCTCCTTTAGGTACGCGATGTATGTTGCCCTGTGACTTAAAAGGAGAGTAAAATACTCCGATAAATATGAGCAGTTCTGCAAGAAAAAACAGAAGTATCAACAGAAAAATAACAATAAACCAGATCATGCGTTCCTCACACAAAGTCCGGACTTCAGTCATGCCGACGGCTGTAACGATCGCTTTGAAACTGACTTCTTTCCGCTTAAAGGCGGAAATACCGGCTTCAGAATGTTATTTGGCCGTGACAGACGGTACGGAGCATATATATTTCAGATAATAAGTCGATTTTCATCATAAAGAAAGCTGATCTCCCGGTTCGGGCAAGCGTTTTAGGGTAGTGCGAAACGGAGATGATCGGCTATAAGGAAGCTTTGCACTGTGCGGCGAACCCGATCCCGTAAATTGGCGTTTCGGACGGCGACAGATCAGAGCAAAGGTACGACTGATAATAGTATGCGTTTGAAAAAGGAAGTAAACCGAAAAATAGCAAACTCGATGCGACAAAAAAAGTAACTTTTGAAAAAGAAAAGAATAAAAAACTTCCGCGCCGTTTTCAGCGCGGAAGTTTGTTTATTTTATCAGTTTTTCTTTTTATTGCCTGTAAGCTGTTGTTCTTCCTGAGCCTGAAGTTCCTGTGCTTTTTTGATCCTCTTACGGCGGATAGTCACTACTATTGCTACGATCACTGCCGCGACAAGAAGGATAGTTGAGATGGCGACCATGATATTGAGCCAATTGATGGGATCTCCTTCATTGTCATAATCATCATCTCCTTCGTCGGTGGGATCTTCGGGCCTTGTGACGGCTTTTTCGTTGGTAAGGTCAAGTCCTTCGACATTCTCGAACTTAGAAGGCATCGAGAATATATCGCCCTCGGGTTCGTAAGCTTCAAACGGAGGGATATAACTTTCGTCGTCGGGATCAGCCGTGGTAAGAGCTTTGAACTGATCCTCCGTCAAGGTTTCGTAATCGGCAATATCGAATACGACGATCCCGTTGGCTTTAACGGTGTTATCGTTGTCCGAATCGGTTTTTTCGCCGTTGTAAAGTTCGATATAAACTGTCTTAGTGACTTCGCCGACAGCGATATAAAAGTTATACTGAACGAATCCGTTGCCGTAGTCGAGTTCGGTGACGGGCGTGAAAATCTGGCCGTCGGGAGAAACTCCGTGGTTGCTCATATTGAGATCGCCGGTGATATAGACATAGGCTTTACCGCCGTCGATTTCTTTAGCAAGGACGCTGATACGGTAATACGTATTGGCGGACAAGGATATCTTGCCGGAACGCATACCGAAGGCGGTTCCGCCTTCCTTGATATTCCTGATGTAAAGCTGACTGATGATATCTTTGCTTCCCGGGAACAGGAAATCGGTCTCATCATTGAGTCCGAGGTCGGCGTTATTGGCATTGAAACGGGATACGATACCGAATTGCACATCGTTGTTGAAAGTTCCGGCTTCTCCGTCATAAACCGTATACTGCTCGGCAGCCGTCCAGTCGGAGACGGGGTAGGGGTAGGAAGATGAGGAGATATTTGTCGGTAAGGTTTCAAAAGAACCGTTAGTCAGGGTATTTGTAGTTGAAGGAGTAAACGTAGAGGAACTGAGATCCGTCTTTTTAGTATAGGAATCGGTGGAAGCCGACGAATAGGTAGAGAGGGATATCTTAGTGAGCTCTATATCCGTTATATACATTGTCCCCGTAACAGGTTCGGTGATATTCTCGCCATTTATCATGTTACCGAACCATATTTCGAGCTGCAGCGTGAAATCTTTGACATTGGAGGGTTTCACGTAGAAGGTATACTGAACCCAGCCGTTGAGGTTATCGTCGGCGATCTCGGTAGTAGTGCGGACTTTTGAGAAATAGGTCGTATAGGAAGTGTTGTATTTTTCTCCGTCCACATAGAGGTAGATATTGGCTCCCTGATCGATGCGCACGTCTTTAGTGCGGACATAGAAAGAGAGTTTATAGTGGTCGTTCACTGAAGGTGCGGCTACCGTAAAGGGATTGATGAGCTTGCCGCCCACGGATTTGACCGAACCGTCGTTGACGAGTTTATAAACGTTGGGTTCATCAAGGTTGTCCACTGCAAACGGGAAGAGAGCGGGATCTCCGTTTTCATCGACGTTTTCGTCGATATAATTCTGCCCGGTTATAATGCTGAATACGCTGTCGGGATTCATGGACACGATATTCTCGTTATCTTCCTCGGCCATAAAGCTTACGGTTTTGATATTTGTGAGGGTTTCGTCGTTTTTCATTTTAAGGTATTCGCCCTTGCTCACATTGCTCATAACAATGTCGTCAATGAAAACGATACCCGAAGCGTTATCGAAATCGGCGTCGGTATCACGGCCGAGGCCCACTTCCACATAAAGAGCGGTGCTTGAGGAACTGCTTCCTTCGATATAAAAGGAGTATTCCGTCCATTCTCCGTTTGTGACCACATCCGTGAAAGAAAGCTCGGGAGTAGTGGAGCTGCTGCTCTTTTTAAGCCAGATATAGACGTTTGACTGATCGACGTCGATTGTTTTTACCCAAATGGTTACCTTATTGTAGCTTTTGGAAGCAGCGGAGAAGGAGGTATAATTTTTCAAATTGGAATACGTATCGTCTATATTATAAAGCATATAGACATTGTGTTTATTTTCATCGTCGTTTTTTACGGAATTTTCAGGTTCGCCCGGGTTTTCGACATCGGCGCCCAAAGCAGAGAGCTGATCGGAGACAGTGCTCCAGGTATCTTCCGAAACCGGAACAACGCCCGCAATGGTTTTTGTATTGCTTTCACGGGTAAGTGTCCAGTTAGCCGCAACGAAAGGATAACCTATTTTATTCTCCGAACTGGGCGTGACATAATCGAAACCGCCGTTTCTGATGGTTGCGGAGCTGGTTGGGATTGTTTCGGCAACATTTGACTTTTCCGATAATTCGGGTTCGGTATAATTGGCATAGATAATCGTAGCCGTAAGCACGAGGGCTGCGATAAGCACCAAAACCACCATGAAAATAATCTTTTGCGCCAAAAGCGGGGATCTCTCTTCCGCTTGCTGCACGGCGGAAGCTCCGCCCACAGCGTAAGTCTTTTTCTGTTTGCTCATTTTTACCACCTATGTGTATTTATTAGTGCCTTTATGATCCGCCTGATCCGACGCACGTCGGGTGACAGATCAATCTGCGGCACACGGCGTCATACAAGTGTCAGATATCAAGAGCGTATTCTCATACTTATCTATTCTAATACAAAACGAATAAAAAATCAAATACATTTCGGTGCCTTATGATAAAAAAAACATTATTAAGCAAACTAAAATTGCAAAAGTGCTTTCAAAGGGGTGCAGACAGTGGATAAAAGAACTTTATTATTTATCACGGCAGGCTTGTCGGTGGGTATTATCAACGGTCTTTTGGGAGGCGGAGGCGGCGTGGTTGCTTTTCTGGTCCTGACGGCATTATGCAAACTTGAAGTAAAAGAGGCTCACGCAACCTCGATTTTGATTATTCTGCCTGTTTCGCTTATATCTGCAGCCATATACCTCCTGAACGGAAAAGTCGATTGGAGCATAACTGCTCTTGCGTCTTTAGGCGTTGTCGCAGGGGGAGCGACGGGAGCTTTTCTGATCACTAAATTGACGCCTTTGGCAATAGATATCATTTATGCCGTTATCCTTACTCTTTCCGCATTCAGGATGCTGACCTCATGAATGATTTGTAGATAAATTTTTTCGTACATAAACTTTTCCGCAGCACGAATGATCTTTACATAAAAATTTCTGTTTATTTATTTTCCGCAGCACGAATGATCCGCAGATAAGTTTTTCCGCTGCATGGTTTTTGCGGCGGGGTAACGTGCGGACGGCTGAGAAGTTTTGCAGGGACAGGATCTTACTGATGCATTTTTTGATATTTTCCGTCCGGTATACGATATCGGGACAAGTTCCGTTCGGAAGATTCGGAATATACGGCGGTTTAGAAAAACCGGAGGGACGAAAACATTTGCATAAACGAAAACCGTTTTACGCCGGGCAATTGACAAAATTTGGTTTTGGTATTATAATCATAATCGATCAGGAATTTACAGGCGGAGAGATATGAAAGAAACAAAATTAGCGGCGGAGGAAATGTTTTTCAGTCCTTTGGCGGTAAAATCCCGCGACACAAAAGGAAGGAAGAGATATGAAGAGGAGTGTCCGTTCAGGACGGAGTTTCAGCGCGACAGAGATCGTATAATACACTGCAAAGCGTTCAGAAGGCTGAAAAACAAAACGCAGGTATTCATTGCGCCTTTCGGAGATCATTTCCGGACTCGTATGACGCATACTCTCGAGGTCACGCAGATAGCGCGCAGTATTGCCGGCGCTCTTAATCTCAATGAGGACCTTGCCGAAGCGATTGCCTTAGGACACGACCTCGGACATACGCCCTTCGGACACATCGGCGAGAAAACGCTTAATCGTATTTCCGAGGAAGGTTTCAGGCACAATGAACAATCGGTGCGGATAGTTGAGGTCATCGAGAAAAACGGAGAAGGACTCAATCTCACGTACGAAGTTCTTGACGGCATACTCAATCACGGATTATCCGCTCATCCTTCCACGGCGGAAGGCAGAGCGGTATTGCTTGCGGACAAAATAGCGTATATAAACCATGATCTTGACGACGCTCTGAGGGCAGGACTGATAACCGAGGATATGGTACCGCAGAGCGCTGCAAGTATACTCGGGAAAACCACGTCTGCAAGAATAAACAATATGATCCGAGCCATTGTGGAAGAATCAGACAGAGCGGGCGAGGTGAAAATGAGTGCTGAAGTGGAACAAGCCATGCTGGAAATGAGAGCTTTTTTGTTTTCTTCTGTCTATACCGAAAATGCCGGCAACCGCGACAGCGATAAAGCCGATCTGCTTGTGGAATTTCTGTACAACAATTTCCTTAAACACCCCGAAACGCTGCCGGAAGAATATAAAACGCTTTTGGACAGATTTTCCGTATCGAGGGTGGTATGCGACTATATTGCGGGCATGTCGGATACATATGCCATTGACCTTTTCAAGAAGCTAACGCTTCCCAGAACACTTGTATAAATATAGGTTTAAGAAGCTAACGCTTCCCAAACACTTGTAAAAAAATATCGTTTATTTCGGTTATTGTTTTATAAAGGCGTCGGACGTGCGGCGGTACGGGCGCAAAAAGACGCGTTTTTTATCCGGTAAATAAAACGCAGGATATTATCGACATCCGGTGCAGGTATATTGCGGGGATATTATCGACATCTGGTGCAGATATGTGTCGGGAACATTATTTATATTCAATATTTATATTCAATGAGAAATATTACGGATGATTACAGACATTGCGAACAATAAACGCTTTGTTTGTTTTTTTAATTTATTGTTTTTTCCGAAAGTTTATTTTTTATATTTTTTACAGAACAATTTTTTCTGCAAGCACGGCGGTATATTTATTCCGGAATTAATACCGGTCGGGTGTGCCGAATCCCGATTTTGTCCGGAGAGGATTAATGAACTGCTGAATGTCGGAGAAAAGACAGGCGTAAAAATAGTTTGTCAGATTTCAATATCTGAGAGGTAAAACAAATAAAAATTCGGTTTTTTTGTTTGCCGGTTTTCGGAGATGCGCAGATACGGGTTGCAAAAGTCACGTTGCAGGCATCTGACTGTTGCCGGCGGTTGGTGATGAAGGGAAAATCATTTGAAGTTGCCGAAACGAATTATCATGCGCAGGAGGTATATTTTCAGGAAAGCATGCGGTGTGTCCGGGTTACGTTACTCGAAGTCTTCGCGGGAAAGGTGGTTTCTGAGCTTTGACAGAGCTTTTGTTTCGATACGGCTCACATAGCTTCTTGAGATGCCGAGTTTTTCTGCAGTTTGCTGTTGAGTAAGGACGGGGCAGCCACCCAGACCGAATCTGCAGCGGATGATGGTGTATTCTCTTTCGCTCAGAGTGTCGGTGAGGATTTCGTCTATTTTTTCTGCGAGCACGTTTTTGTCTACCTGACCGAAAACGCTTTCTTCTTTTACCGAAAGCAGATCTATAAGGGAGAACTCGTTGCCGTCAGAGTCTACTCCCAGAGGTTCGCTCAGGTAAAGGGTATTTTTGTATCTTTTATTGCTGCGCAGTGTCATAAGTATTTCATTTTCTATGCACCGCGCAAGGAAGGTGGAAAGCGTTGTGCTTTTGCTTTGGCTGTAACTTCTGACGCCTTTTATAAGACCGATCGAACCTATAGATATGAGGTCGTCGGTATCGCCTCCGGCAGCGTATTTTTTTGCAATATGCGCAACCAGTCTCATGTTGTGACGGATAAGTTTTTCAAAAGCTTTTTCGTCTCCGGTCTGCATTTTTTCAAGGCAGTCGCTTTCTTCTTCCTTGCTGAGTGGTTTCGGGTAGGCGTTTTTGCTTCCCAGCCTACCGGTGAAGAAAAAAATAGTGCTAAGTAATTCTAAAAGTCCGGCAAACATTTTCTGCTCCTTCGGTTTTTTATATTTTATTGCCGCAGCGGACGAAATATGATTTTACCCGAACCCGGTGTTTGCAAAAAAGCGCGGGAAAGGGCAAAAAAAGAAATATGCACATCCGTGCAGTCGGGATCGAGGAAAGTTTCAGGCGGGGCGGGGGTATAAAAAACAGGCAATGGACGAAAGATTAACAGAGTATCTAAAAGCGCAAAAAGTTATTAGAACAAGCGTTTTAAAAAACGGACAAAAATTAGCTCAATAGTATCAAAATTACCAAAATGGGAGTGAACTCCCTAAAAATTTAAAAAAAGTGGTTTAACTTCCCTAAAAATGGTTGACAAGAAAAAAATAGTGGTGTATGATAGACATACCAAAAAAAACGGAAGTGCCCATCATGTTGACCTGTGGTAAATACACGTATCAGCTTGATAATAAAAACAGACTCAGATTGCCATCCAAGGTAAGGGATGACTATGGAGATGAATTATATCTTTCCATAGATATGAGGGGGTCATTGCTGGTGCGGTCCAAGGAGAGCATGGAAGAGATATTCAGAAAGCTTGAGCAGGTGAGCATGTCCGACTGGGAAACTCAGGATGCCATTATGGATTTTTCGTCGATGACGTTCAGTGTGAAGCTTGATGATCAGAGGCGATTCATGTTGCCGGCGGAGCTGAAGAACTATGCAAAGATCGATAAGAACATAGTTGTAGTGGGATTGCCGCGCGGGTGGTCGATATGGGCTGAGGAGTCATACGAAAACAGGAACAAGCCTGACGAAGATTTTATGGATTTTGAGAAGAGAATAGCGCCCCTTTTGAAGCCTTATGGTATATAAAGAGGGAGAGAGGCACAAGCCGGTGATGTTAGGCGAGTGCATGGAGGCTCTGAGGATCAAGCCCGACGGAGTGTATGTAGATTGCACGTTAGGGGCCGGGGGGCATTCCGAAGAGATATTGAAAAGACTCGGATCCGGCAGGCTGATAGGCATAGACAAAGACGGTGACGAGTTAGCGGTCACGTCCAGCCGATTGAAATGGAGATACGGAGAGAAATTTATTTCGGTCCATAGTGACTACGAAGATCTTAATGAGATATTGGACGGACTGGGGATCGGAGACGTAGATGGTGTGTTGGCTGATCTAGGTGTAAGCTCCATGCAGCTGAATGACAAAGATCGCGGGTTTGCTTATATGAGTGATGCGGATCTGGACATGAGGATGGACAGGGAGAAAAGTTTTTCCGCATACGATGTTGTAAACGGGTACAGCGTGGATGAATTGAGGCGGATAATCCGGGAATACGGAGAAGAGAGGTATGCGGGCGTGATAGCTGCCAACATTGTGAAGGAGAGGCAGAAGGCGCCCGTCAGGACGACGAAACAGCTTGTCGATATAATCGAGAGATCCGTGCCGACGGCATGGAAGAGGAGCGGAGGGCATCCGGCCAAGCGGACTTTTCAGGCTGTCAGGATAGAAGTGAACGGCGAGCTCAGAAATCTCGGACAGGCAGTTACCGATATGGTAATGAGGCTGAAGGCGGGAGGAAGGATAGCGGTAATAACCTTTCATTCGTTGGAAGACAGGATAGTGAAGCAAACATTCAGCTATTTGGAAAGGGCTTGCGTATGTGAACCGGGGACGCCGGTATGCATATGCGGAAAGATTTCCGAAGTCAAGGTCGTAACTAAAAAACCTTGTTTGCCAAGGGAAGATGAAATCAGCGAGAATTCGCGTGCGGCAAGCGCAAAGCTGAGGGTCGCGGAAAGAAAAGGACATTAATTAAAGGGGAAAGAAAATGTTAGCGACGAGAAAAAGTTACGTGATAGAGAAGGAACGTGACAAAGAGAGTGATCTTCGTTTCAATGAAGACGAGATGGTATCCGGTTCTTCTTTCGGAAGAGAAAACAGTAAAGCTTCTCTCAGCGTATGGGAGAAAGCAGACAGGGAAGCCGCCAATCAGATGAACGAAAATACCCGCAGGATCCTTGAAAGATTTCTTGACGGCGGGAGCGTGCCCCTTGACTTTGAAGAAAAGACGGCGACAGACGAATATGATGATAGCATGCCTTCACAGGAAACGCTGAAATACGCTTCCGTGAAAGTGCGTGAAATGGAAAAAGACCAAGCTAAAGGCTTATCCACCAAGAGCAAGATAATGATAGCGGTATATATCGGAGTCGTGCTTACACTGGTGTTGATGATAGCGTTGACATCCATATCGATGTCAGCCTCGGTAAGCGGTTATGCCGCACTTGTGGATTCACATGGCGAGGTCCTGGAGGAGATAAGCGGACTTCAGGCGCAGATAGAAGAGATTCAAAACGGTTTTGACGTAGATGAAATTGCGTCGCAGTTGGGATTTGTTGCTCCTTCACAAGAGAATATTTCCTACTATACCTCCCCCAAAATCAGAGCACCCCAACAATATACCGTGGAGAATAACTGGTTCGACGCTTTATGCGATCTTTTATCCGGGTTGTTTTGACATAATAAAAACAGAAACGGACGCTCTGTTTTTATTATGTCCGATCATATGGACATAAGATTAGAGCCCTTGAAGGACTGAAAAGTCCCGGAAAACTTCAAAAAGCACATCATGATGAGATGTGCTTTTTTTTTGCCGACAAAAGGGCATGATTTCCGAGTCTGAATGCGGGGAAAGGAGCTGAAAGGAAAGAGGAATGCGGGGAAAAATAGTGCGATCCGAAAAAAAGGGAGATGAAGGAGTCCTTCGGAAAGCGCCGAAAAAACGTAGAAAAGCGCCTGAGAGTTTTCAGGCGGAAACATATGAAATAAGCGAATATTGAAGAAAAAAGCCCGGAAAACATAAAAAATCGGGCATGAAAGGCGGTCTGCTTTCAAAAAAGGGGCATATGTGATGTCGAGCGCAAATATAATGCACAAGCGGACAAAACGGATCATGTTCGGCGGAGGTTGGTATGCAGACCGGTTATGTTATAAGAAGAAGGATCACGATTGCTTTTATTATATGTGCGGTAATGTGTGTGCTTGTATTGGGGCGTCTTGTTTACGTGCAGCTCATATGGGGAGAATCCCTTTCTGCCAAGGCGTTGGATCAATGGACAAGAGACCTGCCTCTCACGGCACAAAGAGGAGATATCCTTGACACACAGGGTAAAATCATCGCCACCTCGGAAACTGTTTATGACGTTTACGTAAGACCGAAAAGCGTGGAGGATCCCGAAGAGGTGGCAAGGGTGCTTTCCGATGTACTGCAGCTTTCATACGACGACGTATATAAAAAGGCCACGGAAAAAAACGTTTCGGATGTGACGGTGATGAGGAATACGGTTACGGGCAAGGCTTCGGAGTTAAGGGGATATTCTCTTAAGGGCGTTTATCTTGCCGCTTCGACGCAAAGGCTGTATGTATACGGAGAACTGCTTTCGCAGGTACTGGGGTATGTTTCGTCCGACAAGAAGGGGCAGGCGGGCATAGAAAGCTATTTCGACAAATATCTTGCCGGTACCGACGGAGCCATTCTGACTCCGAGCGATATAGTCGGAAAGGAGCTTGAAGGGGAAAGCGTGATATATCTTCCTTCTCAGAAGGGACTTAACGTTCAGCTCACTATAGACCTAGATATACAGATGGCAGCGGAAAGTATACTTGACATTGCCTATAAAGCGCATTCTCCCAAAAAAGCGAGTATGCTTGTTATCGACGTCACAAACGGAGAGATCCTAGCCATGGCGACCAAACCGGGCGTGGATCTCAATAATCTGCCCAGAGATGACATTGAACTGCTTCTTGAGAATACCCGTGCTGTGTTGCTTACAGACGTTTATGAACCCGGAAGCACATTCAAGATACTTACGGCTGCAGCAAATCTCGAAGAATACAAAAACGGAAATCCGAAAGCCGTGAGCGAGAACTATATTTTTCCGAACAACTCTGCGATAAGGGTAGTGGACAGCGGAAAGGCGATAAAATGTTGGACAACTCATGCTAACGGAAAGCACAATAATCAGGATCTTTGCACGGCACTGAAAAACAGTTGCAATCCTATATTTACTGATATAGCGATAAGTTTGGGAACGGAAACGATGTATAAATACATTAAAGCGTTCGGGTACGGAAGTTATACGGGGATTGATTTTGCAGGCGAACAGGCAGGACTTTTAATAAATCAGAAAAATGTTACGGCGGGTGATCTGGCAAGAATAGGATTCGGACAGTCCATAACAGTCACAGCTCTGCAGTTGGCGTATGCAACCGCAGCAGCCGTAAACGGAGGATATCTCTATGAACCCAGACTTGTAAAAAGTATACTCGACGATCAGGGAAATACCGCCGTAACGTTTGCTTCCGAAGTGAGGAGCCGGCCCATAAGAGAAGACACGAGCAAAAAAATCGCAGCCATGCTTGAGCGCGTGGTGACCGAAGGAAGCGGCAAACAGGCGTATATAGAAGGTTATCATGTCGGGGGCAAGACCGGGACGGCTCAGAAATTTGAAAACGGCAAACTTGCCGTCGGAAAAAATGTAAGCAGCTTTGTAGGCTTTTTCCCCGCAACTTCGCCTAAATACCTTGCTTTGGTAGTAGTGGACGAACCTCAGGGAATGAGCTACGGCAGCATGGTGGCTGCTCCTTATGCAAAGCTCATATTTGAAAGAATTATAGCGTTGAAGGATTTCACCGTTTGACAAAAAAAGTAAAATATAATATACTAAACTGTACGGGAAAGAAAAGTCAATGTCTGAATTCAGGCGAGTAAGACGGCAAAGCAGATGTTTTAGCGATTTCCCGGAATAATATCTGACGGGTTTTAAACATGAAATGTGTTAAATGCGGTGCTGAAATCCGGAAAAATCATAAGTTTTGTGAAAATTGCGGCTACCCGAACGAAGCTTACGAAGCAGAAGTTAAGAGCACCGAAAAAGATGATGATCCGGATGATTTCTTTGAAGACGTCCGAGAAAAAAAACCGGATGCCGGCTTTTCCCGTGTTTCGCATTATACTGTTTCCGGCAGCGATACCGGTTTTGACGGCGTATTCGGTAACTTCGGCGAAAATGACGCTTACGGCGGTATCCGTAAAACGGCGAATGTTTTTATCAGCGGATTCAGGTATTTTGTTTTTATTTTGTTTTCGCTTTTTATACCTTTGTTCGGGCTTATAACCGGGATATCTTTTCTTAAATCGAAAAATACGGCAAAGGGGATCGTTCTTATGGTTCTGAGCTTATTCCCCACGATTTTTTTTGCTGGAATATTCATAAGGATACTGATCGCTTTTTTTGCGGTCATGTAGAACGGAAAGTCGGTAAAGGAGCCGAATCGGGTATAAAGCCGGAAGAGGAGGACAATGGTCAGGGAAGAGATTTTCGGGAAGACCGAAAATGGCGTTGAGGTTTATAAATTCGTTTTTTCGAACAGAGGGACCGAGGCGGAAATAACTAATTACGGTGCAAGCGTTATATCGCTCCGCAGGGTCGGTTTCAACGGAGATCCTGTAGATATAGTATGCGGATATCCGACCTTGTCCGGGTATGAAAAGGACAGGCATTATCTCGGGGCCACCGTCGGCCGGACTTCGGGACGAATTGCGGGCGGCAGATTCGTGCTTAACGGCAAAACCGTACTTCTCAATAAAAACGACGGAGAAAATCATCTTCACGGCGGGATTCAGGGTTTCAATAAAAAGGTATGGAACGTTTATGAGGTTTGGAAGAACGGGGTGTCTTTCAGGTACAACAGTCCGGACGGAGAAGAAAATTATCCCGGGCTTTTGAAGGTGAGGGCTGATTTCTATATAACTTCTGACGGGAGCTTCAATATTGAATACGGAGCCGAAAGCAATAAAACGACGCTTTGCGATATAACCAATCACATGTATTTCAATATGGACGGAGAGGGCGCGGGGAATATTGAAAGCAATCTTCTGCGCATATATTCTCACAGTTTTACACCCGTAGGAGAGTCCTTGGTGCCTGAAGGGAAGGTGAAGGCGGTTGAAGGAACGCCTTTTGATTTCAACTTTTTCAAGGAAATAGGAAAAGATATAGGATCCGACGATATTCAGCTCAAAAGGTGCGGCGGTTATGATCATAATTTTGTATGCGAGAAAGCGGCAGGAAGCTTCGGAACGCTTGCGGAGGCGATCGGAAAAAAGAGCCGTATAAGGATGAGGGTAAAAAGCAACGCAGACTGCGTTCAGTTTTATTCGGGCAACGGTTTGGACAATATCGGAGGCAAGACCGTCATATATAAAAGGAGGGCAGGCTTTGCGCTGGAACCGCAGGTTTGTCCCAATGCGATCAATATAGAAGGCTTTTTGGCTCCCGTTCTGATAAAAGGGGCGGAGTACAGGAAGCGAATAGAGTATTCATTTTCTGCAGAAAGATTTTTGTTGTGATAATAACCGCATTGCGGAAAAGGAGATTAGATATATGTTTCGATTCAGAGATGGCTACTATGCGGACATCCGTATGGAAGACAGTTACAAAACGGTCGTTCGTTATGTGAACGAAAAACTCGAAGAAGCTCTTGAAAGAAAGGAAAAAAGAGCCTTTATCAGAGTGTTCAACGGGTCATACTGGTATTATGCGTCAGTAACGGATGTAAATTTAATTCAGAAGCAGCTTGACGAGATCTATGATATGCTTCCGCCCGGCGAAAACATCTGCGACCATCCGATAGTCAGGAAGTACGAGGTTAATAAGGATAAGATTTATCTTTACGAGAAGAATAATGTGGCTGACGTGCCGCTTATGGACAAGCTGGAGCTGTGTCAGAGCTATTTTGAGAGCATGCGCTGGAGCGAATACGGAGTTATGAGTTCGGTGCTTTATGCAGACAGACACAGTAATTACAGATTTTACTCATCCAAGGGTGCGGACATAGAGTACGACATGCAGCTGGCAGGCATGGCGTTCATGCGTGCGCTGAAGAAGGATGAGGAAAAGATCACCATGCAGCATTCTTTTACAGAATGTGATTTTTCTTTGCTTAAGGGCAGGCAAAAAGAGGTTGTTGAGAAAATAGCCGAATATGAGGACGCTTTATTGAATTCCGTACCTTGTGAGCAGGGGGTATTTCCTGTTGTTCTTGCTCCGATGGTTACGGGCATATTTGCGCACGAGAGCTTCGGACATAAGAGCGAAGCCGATTTCATGATAGGCGACGAAACCATGAAAAAGGAATGGGAACTCGGCAAGAAAGTCGGTTCGGATATACTTTCGATCACGGACAGCGGAATAGATATCGGTTCCGGGTATGTGCCGTATGACGACGAGGGGACCAAGGCCACAAAGACCTACCTTATCAAAAACGGAGTTCTGACCGGAAGGCTCCATTCCGCGACCACTGCGGCGGAGCTCGGCGAGGAGCTTACCGGAAACGCGCGTGCGGTGAGCTGTGAATTTGAACCCATCGTGAGGATGACGACCACTGTAGTCGAGGGGGGAGAAAACACATTTGAGGAACTGATAGGAAGAATAAAGAAAGGATATTATATCAAAGTGCCTTCGCACGGATCGGGCATGTCCACATTTACGATAGCGCCCAATCTTGCTTATGAAGTGACAGACGGAAAAATAGGCAGGCCGGTCAAAATCTCGGTAATATCGGGCAATGTATTCGAGACGCTCGGACTTATCGAGGGTGCGACGAAGGAAGTCAAGGTGCAGGTAAATGTTTTCGGCGGATGCGGAAAAATGGAGCAGTTCCCTCTTCCTGTGGGATACGGCGGACCTTATTTGTATATCAGTAAAATGAACGTAATGTAGGAGGCGGAAAATGAAAGAATATCTTGATAAGAATATAAAAGAACAATCTGTCGCCGTGCAAAACAGCAAAGTTGTATCCGTACGGTTTAAACAGGAAGACAAGCATACGGTGAGGGTATACAAAGACGGTTATGTAGGCGTAGCCGGAGCGGTCGGCGGGTGCGACCTCAAGGAGCTTGAGAAAAAAGCCGAAGAGCGTCTTGCTTTCGGTATAGGATATCCGGAGATACCTTCTGCTCCCGCTCGGAAAAGGGTAGAACGTAAGGTCGAGAATTTTGATGAAACGCATTTTGTCGGGAAGGTTGAGAGTCTTCTTGAAAGGCTCACGGCAGTCTGTCCGAAATTTATTTTTTCAAATAAAGCTTACATTTCGGAAAAAGAATCTGCTTACAGAAACGACTGCGGGACCGAGCTGAGCTTCAGAAACGAGGTGATCACGGTAGCGCTTTCCATTAAGGACAAAGGGAGCGCGAACATCATGGACACTTTTTTCGGGTATGAAACCAGACATTATGACGAAGATAAAATAGTGCAGTATGCCAAGAAGCTTCACAATGACTATTTCAGGACAGTCGAAGTGGAAGACGGCGTTTATCCGGTAATAATCGGGAATGATTTTCTGACGCAGGCGGTAAATCATTTCGAGGGCAGGTTATATACGCTCGGAGCAAGTCTTTTATCCGGGAAGTTGGGTGAAAAGGTATTCAATGAAAGAGTGTCGATAATTTCCGATTACATGAGTCCGAGAGGTAGCCAGTGCTTTTTTGACGACGAAGGCGTTTTCTTTGAGGACGGAAAGTATTATTATGTTAAAAACGGCGTGCTGACAGGGCTCCTTGCAACAAAGAAATATAAAAACGATTTCGGACTCGAGATCTCTGGATGTGCCGCTGCCGCTTATGATTCCATTCCGAATGCGAGCGTCAGAGAAAACGGATTTTTCGTGCAGCCGACAGATAAGAACATAAAAGAAATTACCCGCGGAAAAGCAATACTGCTCAATACCTACAGCGGAGGCGACTTCACGCCTGCAGGCGATTATTCGACTCCTGTTATGGTCGGATTCCTTATCGAAGACGGCGAAATAAAGGGAAGGATAAACGGAAGCTTCAATGTTTCGGGGAATTTGTTCAAGCTTCTGGGCGATGATTTTCTCGGCGCCATACCTGAGGAGACTCCCAGTGAAATGCCCGGGATAAATCTTGTGATGAATATGAAGGTAATGAAATAAGGCTGTAAGGGCAGGGAGAAAAACGGACGCATCCGGGCGTCCGTTTTTTTATGCAAATCGGAAAAACGTGCAACTCTGATTATATATACAGGTCGGAAAAGCGTGCAATTCTGATTATATATACAGGTCGGAAAACCGAGCAAGTCTGAAGATTCAGGAGGGAAGAAAAACGCAAAATATAATAAATTGAAAAAGCTGTTTCAATTGTTCTAAAATGGCGCGGCGGGAATAGAATAAAGTATGCGTATAGCTGAATGAGGAGGAAGGTATGGAAGTCATTAAGAGCGACAGCCTGTGCAAAAAACTCAATATGCAGGACGCGGTCACGACGCGCATAATAACAAAGCTTGAAGAGATAGAAGAGATCTATTATATCGGAGCCGAAGCATCTTCGGTGAGTGCGGAGTTTTCGGAAGGGGCTGCGATGGTATCGGGCAAGCTGAATTTCAAGCTTTTGGTGAAAGACAAAACCGAAGGCGTGGTATCCTTGAATTACAATGCCGATTTTTCGGAGAAGATGGAGTCCGAAGTATTTTCGCCCGACAGCGTGGTTTGTACGGAAGTTACCGTGACCGAAGCTACAGGCGAAATAATGAGCGGGAACGAGATAGAAGTTACCGCGGAGATCGACATAGTTTTTACTGTAAAGTGCGTCACGGAGACGGAAACGTCTTCACTGCCGGAAGGGGTCACGGTGAAAAGCAAAAAGATAAGGATAGTGCAGATAGACTGCTGCAGGGAAGAGAATTTCGCCGTCACGCACGAGATGACCATGCCTGCCGGTGCAGTGAAAGTGCTTCAGGCGGAAAGCTGTGCTTATCTTGAAAGGATCGAGAGCGGAGAAAGCATCAGGCTCGAAGGGAGAGTGCAGCTCACAATAGTATATCTCAATTCGGAGAATCTGCCTGCCACGCTTCTTGTGCCCGTGAATTTTGAACAGGAAACAGATGCCGGAAACGTTGCTCCGGAAGACAAGATATGCGGTTGCGTGAAATGTGTCGGGACCAAGGTCCATCTCGACATGGATGAAAGCGAAGCCTTGAATCTGACTGCGGACATAAATCTCAAAGCGATTCTCAATATATTCAGGGAAACCGAAAAGAACGTGATCGAAGATGCGTACAGTGTAACGCACGATATCGAAACAAAGACCGGAGAAATATCTTCCACTTTCTTCAGAGGAATGCAGACGGTAAAAGTGGGGTTCAAGGGCGAGGCGGCATGTACGAATTCCGTGTCGCGGACATTGGGCATAGCGGGAGCTAAATGCGTGATAGTGGGGAGCAAAGGCGGAGATGGCAACGTAAGGGCAGACGTTGCGGTTAAGGGCAGGATACTTTATCTCAACGGCGACGATATGTTGGATTCGGCTCCTTTCGAGATCCCGGTTAGCGCACTTTGCGCGTTGCCTTTTGCCGGAAAGGACGGAGAAACGGATTGTTCGGCATGCGTGACGGACATAGCGGTCAGAAGGAGCGGCGGAAGTGCCGATATAACGGGGAGTATAGCCGTAAGCATCTGCATGACGGAAAGAGAGACGGTGAAATTTTTATCCGAGATAATACAGGGGGAAGCTAAAGGGATAAGTGAATGTGCGATCGAAGCGGTGCTTGCGGAGCCGGGAGACACTTTGTGGAATATAGGCAAAACTCTCGGAATGACCGTGGAAGAACTGCTTGCATTGAATCCGGAACTTTCCGAGCCTATAACGAAACCCGAGAGGATAGTTATTTACAGACAGCTCTAAAAACGGCTGTGAAAGGAGCTTTTTCTGCCGGGATCCTGAAATGGGGCGTAATTGCAGCGGCAAAAGCAGATGAGAAGAAAAAGCGAAAGCAGTCTCCCCGGGCGCAGCAAAAGCCGACCGGCAGCATAAATGCGATAAATCCGGAGAACGCGGCAGTTCTGCACGATATCGTAAAAACGAAAACAGACAGGGTTTACAAAAAATGGCCGTTAAATATAAAACGCCGCAGAAGCGGCGTTTTTTTCGGATCGATCACATACCTATTTCTTCGATATAGGAAATATAATCCAAGGATCGCAGTGCCTGAATGATCTCGCTGTGTTTTTTATACTTTTTCAACTCCTGATTGCTTATGGTAAAAGAAACCGTGTAAACGCTGAGGCCGGAATTGAGGTAAGCCGGATTTAACTCGATGTCGTCAATGCGCATGCCGAGTTTTCTGATAGTGGCGGTGAAGTAATAGAGGTCGGTTTTATTTTTGAGTTCCAGATGGACCTCGAAGTGATTGGATTTGTCTTTGAGGTACTTTTCTATAGCCGGGAAGAAAGAGAGACTGCAGAGCAAAGCGATATAGGCTATCAAAGAAACGGTGTATAGACCCATGCCCAGAGCGATGCCTATAATACCGCAAGCCCAAAGTCCGGCGGAGGTGGTAAGACCTTTGATCTGTCCTTTGGAGCTGAACAGGATAGAGTAGCCTGAGATTATGGCAGTACCGATTATTACCGCGGCGGTTATCCATGAAGATGAGAGGCCTTTTTCCAAGAAGAAGATCTCCGCGATAGTTGCGGTGGTAGAGGCGAGAGAGACGATGATAAAAGTTCTTAGACCTGCTGAGTGGCGTTTGCTTGACCTTTCGCAGCCTATGACGGCGGAAAGTATCAAAGAAAGCGCTATACGCAGAATGATCGAAGTGGTGTTAAGTTCGGAAGACCAGCTTCCCAGAAGCTCGGCGATAAAATCATTTGACAAAATAATTACCTCCTTTTTCGTGCGTCCATACGAATACTGCTGATCGCGGCAATTTGTTCTTCGGCGGCGTCGGTAAAAGCTTTTTCTTCTTCGGAGATATCGTCGCGCGGTAATTCTCTTTGGATAGTCTGAATACGCTGGATAAGCAGGTCCACGGAGGATCTGCGGTTGCCGTTCTCGTCAGTTTCATCGGCGGGGACGATGTCTTCAAGTTTATTTGAATAAGATTTTGAAAGATAGAGGGCGAGTTTGGAGCAGCCGGGGCCTATGAGCTCATAGAGTACGCTTGAAGCCAGTATGATAGTTTCAAGTGCGACGCCCGTATCTCCGCCCAGAGTACGCGCGCCCATGGCTGCAAGACCTATTGCGACCCCTGCCTGAGGGATGAGTGCCATACCGAGATAATTGCGTATATTTTTAGGTTTTCGAGTGACAAGACAGCCTAAGAAGGCACCGCCGTACTTGCCTATGATCCTTACGAGGAAGTAAACAGCTCCCACGACGATAAGTGGAACACTTCCCACGGTCGAAACGCTGAAAAGAGCGTCCATACGAAAGGAAAGTCCGGAGTGGACAAAGAAGAGGAGCAGAATAGGCGGAGTAAAATAATTAAGCTGTTTGAAAAGCTTTTCGTCGTGAGATACGTTGATATACACCATCCCCATTGACATACAGCCCAGAAGCGGGGATACGTCGAGGAGAGCGCAGATCCCGCAAAAAGCGAAAAGGATAGACACCGAAATAATAAGTCTGTTGTCGGTGGAGCGTTTCTGAGGCATCAGAAATTTCAGGATAAAACCGAAGAGGCCTCCTAAAACAAGAATCCCCAGGTTCATGAGTATAGGCAAGATCACATTCGAGCCCACGTCGGACTTGCCGGTACTCAATGCGAGTGCAACGGATATCGCCACGCTGTACTCGATAAGACCTATGACGTCGTCGAGCGCGACAGTCTGAAGGAGGGTATCCACGAAGTTGCCGCGGGCGTTGGTCTGACGAATGGTCATCATTGTGGAAGCGGGGGCGGTGGCGGAAGCAAGTGCGGAAAGGACCACGGCAAAAACCAGGTCGACTCCGAGAATAAAGTAAACCGCAATAAAAACGACGACAGAAGCAAGGCAGGCTTCAAAGACTGTAATGATTACAACTTTTGCACCGTTTTTTTTGAGGTTGGAGAAGGTGAAGAATTCACCGGTACTGAATGCAATAAAGGCAAGGGCGATGTCTGAAAGAAAGTCCATGCCTTCTGACACCTGCTGAGGGATGAGGTCCAGCACAAAAGGACCGATAAGGATCCCGGTGAGGATATAGGCAGTCACATTCGGCAAGCGCAGTTTCTTGGTTATTCTTGTAAGAGCGAAGCCGAGAAAGAGCATGATGGAAATTGAAATTATTATGGCAGCGACGGAATTATTTTCCATTGTTTCCCGTATAACGTTGTTAAGCATAATGCCGCCTCCGGTTTCATTTTTTAGAGTCTGTCGGATATAGATAAACATCCGTTGTTTTATAAAGGCCGGAAATTGAATGTATCGGCTGTTTCATAAAAATTATCGGAGCAACTCCGCAAATATTATGAAGCAAAAAGCCGCGGGACCCGGATAGTCAAGAAAACATACGAGCTGCCGCTGCGCATTATCCGTGCGCTGCTGCAACTCGCGGGTCATCTTTTGTGATTAAAGGCTTGAGCAACAAGCCCGATCGCATTATTCCCTTACCGGGAAAAACAAAAACGCGTCGAAAGCTAAGTCATAAGAGGCTTGAGTGCTTTATTGTCCGACTACTTCAAGTGAAAGGCTGATCTCTTCGCCGTTGATATCTTTTAAGGAGGAGCCGCTGCCGGCAGTTATCGAGTCTGCGAGGGTATCCTGCATGATTTCCGACTTGTATTTCTCAATGACTTCTGCAAGCTTTTCTCCGCAGGAGTAAGTTACGACGATATGATCGGTGACATTGAAGCCGCTTTCTTTGCGCATGGTCTGTATTTTGCTGACAAGTTCTCTCATAAGGCCTTCCTGTATAAGTTCTTGTGAAAGCTCTGTGTTAAGGATCACGGTAATGCCTTTTTCGGAAACTGTCTGATAGCCTTCCTTGTTTTTGTCGCTTATAAGCAGGTCCTCTTCTTTGAAAGCGACGAGGGTGTTGTCGATGGAAACGGTGACGGTTTCGCCTTTTCGCACGGCGTTCACGAGGGCTGAGCTGTCGCACTGAGCGAGGTGTTCTCTGATTTTGCCGATGAGAGGACCGTACTTGGGTCCGAGAGTACGCAGTTGAGGCTTGATCTCGTAGGAGGCGAAACCGGAAGAATCCGAAATGAAGGCTATTTTTTTCACGTTGAGTTCTTCTTTGAGAATGTCGAGATATTCTTCGGGGAGAGAGTCGAATTTATCTGCGCGGATAAACAATTCGGACAAAGGCTGTCTGTTTTTTATGGCGCATGCGTTTCTTGCGGTCCTGCCGAGAGAAACGATATTTATTACCCGATCCATGTTTTCCCCGAGCTGAGTGTCTATAAAGGCTTTGTCGCAAACGGGGAAGGAGGTGAGATGAACGGAAACGGGAACGTTTTTATAGAAGGGCAGAACTAGGTTTCCGTAAATCTGTTCCGTAATGAAAGGGACAAAAGGAGCGGCCAGTTTAGCCAAAGTGGTTAGGGCTGTATAGAGGGTGGTATAAGCGGCTATCTTATCCTCCGACATATCGCTGCCCCAGAATCTTTCACGGCAACGGCGCACATACCAGTTTGAAAGGTTGTCCGTAAATTTTTCGATAGCGCGGGAAGTGTCGGTGATATTATACTTGTCGAGGCCCTTGTCCACGAAATCGATAAGCGTATTGAGTTCGGAAAGTATCCACCTGTCCATTACGGAAAGCTTTACGTTTGCAATGTCGTAAAAGGAAGGATTATACTTGTCAATTTCGGCATAGAGAACGAAGAACGCATAGGTATTCCAAAGCGTACCGAGGAACTTGCGCTGCACTTCAGAAACTATCTCGGGAGCAAAACGACTTGGAAGCCACGGTGCACTTGAGGTGTAGAAGTACCATCTCACGGCGTCTGCCCCCTGTTTGTCGAGCACGCTCCAAGGGTCGACGACGTTGCCTTTGTGTTTGCTCATTTTGATGCCGTCCTTATCGTTGACGTGGCCGAGCACGATACAGCTTTTAAAGGGGGCTTTTTCAAAGAGCACGGAAGATATGGCAAGCAGCACGTAAAACCAGCCGCGGGTCTGATCGATAGCCTCGCTGATGAAATCGGCGGGGAAGTTTTTTTCGAAGAGATCGCGGTTTTCAAAGGGATAATGGAACTGAGCAAACGGCATGGAGCCGCTGTCATACCAGCAGTCTATGACTTCCGGAACGCGGCGCATGACGCCACCGCATTCGCACGGGAAGGTCACCTTATCGATATAAGGGCGGTGAAGTTCGATGTCTTCGTCGCAGCCGGAAAGCTCATGAAGTTCTTTTCTGCTTCCGATGACGTGTTTTTTTCCGCATTTTTCACAGACCCATACGGGAAGAGGTGTTCCCCAGTATCTTTCTCTCGAAACGCCCCAGTCGATGAGGTTTTCGAGGAAATTCCCCATTCTTCCTTTCCTGATGGTCTCGGGCATCCAGTTGACGGAATCGTTTGATCTGATGATGAGGTCTTTGAAGGCGGTGGTTTTGATGAACCAACTTTTGCGCGCGTAATAAAGCAAGGGCGTATCGCATCTCCAGCAGAAAGGATAGCTGTGTTCGTAAAGCTGTTCTTTGAAGAGGAGATTGCGTTCTTTAAGGTCTTTCAGGATGAATTTATCGGCGTCTTTACAGAAAAGGCCGGAAAGATAGCCGGTGTCCTGAGGGAAACGGCCATGTTCGTCAACCATCTGCAAAAGAGGCAGGGAATACTTCCTTCCGACTTTGGCGTCATCTTCGCCGAAGGCGGGCGCAATATGGACGATACCGGTGCCGTCCGTAAGCGTTACGTATCCGTCGCATGTGATATAGAAAGCTTTATCCTTTCCGGTATAGAAATCAAACAAAGGCTCATAGCTGACAAATTCGTATTCTTTTCCTTTCTTTACATCTATTTTTTCATAGGTACCTTCTTCGAAAACGGCAGATATAAGTGCGTCGGCGAGAATATAGTATTCTTCTCCCGATTTTATACGGGCGTAATTCTCGTCGGCGTTCATACACAGCGCGACGTTTGAAGGAAGCGTCCATGGTGTGGTTGTCCAGGCCAGGAAGTAAGTGTTTCGCTGAGACTTCAACGCAAATTTGACGTACGCAGATTTTTCTTTAACGTCCTTGTATCCCTGTGCCACCTCATGCGATGAAAGCGCAGTCCCGCACCTCGGGCAGTAGGGCACTATTTTGAATCCTCTGTAGAGGAGTCCTTTTTTATCTATTTCTTTGAGTGACCACCACACCGATTCAATATAATTATTGTCGTAAGTGATATAGGGGTGATCCATGTCCACCCAGTAGCCCACTCTGTCAGACATCCTTTCCCATTCGCCTTTATATTTCCATACCGATTCCTTGCATTTTTTAATGAAAGGTTCTATGCCGTAAGCTTCGATTTCCTGTTTGCCGTCAATCCCGAGGGACTTTTCGACTTCAAGCTCAACGGGAAGCCCATGCGTATCCCAACCGGCCTTGCGCAAAACCGAATATCCTTTCATTATTTTATAGCGCGGGATGATGTCTTTCATTACGCGGGTAAGGATATGCCCTATATGAGGCTTTCCGTTAGCGGTGGGTGGACCGTCGTAGAAAGAAAACACGGGTTTTCCTTCGGTGTTTTCGTTGGTTTTTTCAAAAACGCCGTTGTTTTTCCAAAATTCGAGAGTTTCCTTTTCACGCTCCACAAAATTCATGCCGGGATCAACTTTTTTATACATAACTCCTCCTGAAACTGTTCAAACAAAAAAGACTTTCCGTTTGAATTCGGAAAGTCTGTTTTTCCCTATCAAACGAACACGAAAGCTTTGCTTTGATGCTCTGCCGCATAACGCCCGGCCTGCGTCCGCGCCTACTCGGCGAATTTTGCCTTTGGGACGGCTGCTAACGAAGTGATAAGGATTTGGTTTCTTTGACTGCTTTCACCGGCCGCAGTCTCTCTGAAAAGAAGGATCCGGACCCCCGTGTCTTCGCTCATGCGCATTTATGTCTTATATTCATAAAACTTTGACTGAGTCATTGCTTTCTATGAATTACGTATATATTAACAAACTCGATAATATTTGTCAAGTGTTTTTTTATAAGCGTTATGATTTTTCAAACGCAATGTACCGATAGTGAAGTATTTTTCGTCAAAGTGAAGGCACTATCGTGAATAAACGGGAAGATTGCGAAAAAGCAGGCAGAGGACGCGATATACAAGTCAGAAGTCGAAAAACGATATCGGTGTTGAAAAAGAAAAACAATCGCATACACGGTTAGAAGAGGCATGGACGCATACAAAATAATTGATAAAAAGAAAAAAATGTGTTATAATATTTTTTCTGATGGAAAATGAAAAGTGAGAAGCGGAGATCGCCTAAAATGAATAAGGAATTTCTCGGCAGAATGAAAAAAATACTCGGAGAAGAATACGAAGCGTACGAAAACAGTTTTTCTTTTCCTGCGAAACGCGGTATCAGCGTTAATCTTCTGAAAACGGATCCGGCGAGGCTGGCGGAGGTCATAGGGGAAGGACTTACGCCGTTGCCTTACGGTTCCGGATACATTTATGAAAAGGACAAGAGATTCGGAAAGACGCCTTATTACAATGCGGGGGCATTTTATATGCAGGATCCTTCGGCGATGCTGCCTGTGGCGGCGTATCCGCCGGAGGGAGGGCGGGTGCTTGATCTATGTGCCGCGCCGGGCGGAAAGAGTTTGCAGGCGGCGAGTTTAATGAAGGGGAGAGGACTTCTTGTCTGCAACGAAATCAATCTTTCGAGAGCCAAGATACTCATGGGAAACCTGGAAAGGGCGGGAGTGAAAAATGCTGTAGTCACATGTTGTGCTCCCGAGCGGCTTGCCGATATGTTGCCCGGGTATTTTGACATGATATATGTTGATGCTCCCTGTTCCGGGGAGGGCATGTTCAGGAAAAACCCCGAGGCGGAGAAGGAGTGGGATCCGTCTCTTCCGAAGTTTTGTGCGGAGCGGCAGCGCAGGATAGTGCGCGAGGCGGATGTCATGCTTAAGGAAGGGGGCGTGATGGTGTATTCCACGTGCACGTTTTCGCCCGAGGAGAACGAAGAGATCGCCGAATATATAATCGAGACGGGATATGACCCTGTATCCCCCCGCGAAGAGACGGTGGCTGTTACCCTTCCGGGACTTCACGGTATGCGATACGCACGCAGATCCTATCCTTTCTGCCGGTACGGAGAAGGGCAGTTTTTTGCGGGTTTTGTCAAGAGGGGTTTTTCGGACGGAAAGGTCGTAAAGGAGGATGCGTTCGGAGGCTTCAGGGAAGTATCCGCGGGGGAGCGCGGATTATTTGAAGAGTGTTTCGGCGTAAGACTCGGGAAGGTAGGTAAAAGAGGAGAGGATTATTTTTTACTGCCCGAATGCGAGCTGCCCGAGGTGCTTGAAAGGTCGTTAGTAACGGGGGTAAGAATAGGCAAGAGCGTAAAGGGCAGAGCAGAACCGCATCATGCGGCGTTTTCCGCCTTGGGAACCGAGATGCCTTTGAAACTGGAGCTTCCGGCGGCGGATGAACTGGCGGTAAAGTATCTTGAGGGGCAGGAACTGGAGCTTTCTTTGCCGGAAGGCTTCGGTGCAGTGGTTATAGAGGGGTGCGCACTGGGCGGATTCAAGTCGGTGGGCGGAAGATTGAAGAACAGATATCCGAAAGGGCTGAGAAATCCACAGACGAGGTAAAAAGGTGTACGAATCAACGGCTGAATTTTACGATAATTGCATGAAGAAGGATTATGACTATACCGGATGGGCAAAGTTTATACTTTCGCTTATAGATCCCGCTCATACAAAGGGTATCGATATGGGGTGCGGGACCGGCAGGATGACATACAGATTTGTGCAGGCAGGGAAGGACGTAGTCGGAGTGGATCCTTCTCCGGAAATGCTGTTTGCGGCTCAGAACGCAAAATTCCGCGGAAGGAGGCCGGAGTTTCTTCTGGGGGATGCGCGCACGTTCAAGCCTTTAAAGAAAGTGCAGTTCGTTGTGGCGTCGTGTGACGTGGTAAATTATTTGTCTTTGCCGGAGGTCTCGGGATTTTTCATGAAGGCAAGGAGTTACCTGGAAGAGGGTGGAGAACTGATTTTCGATATCACGAGCAAAAGGCGGCTTGAAGAGATGGAAAGGGAGAGGGTGTATTTTACCGATTGTACGGAGTATACACGGCTCTGGGAAGTTACGGGAGACGATGAAAAAACGCGAGTCGAACTGATTTATTTCATTCCCGGGAAAGACGGCAGATATATCCGTCGGGATGAAAAACATATTTTATATAAACACAGTTTTGAAGGTATTGCGGAAGTCCTTGACAAAGCCGGGTACGATTGGGAAGCTTACGAAGATTTTGGTGGTACCCCTTATTCGGGAGGCGACAGAATATATTACAAGGCAAAAAGGAAGTAAGAGATGTCAAAAATGGTAAAGGCGCTGCTGGACGGACAGGCGTCGGCAACGGTGATCAACAGCAGAGATATAGTAAACGAAGCCGTAAGATTGCACGGACTGAGTCCGGTGGCGGCGGCGGCATTGGGAAGGACGCTTACCATGGCTTCCATTATGGGAAGCGGGCTCAAGGGGAAAACCGACAGACTCACCATAACGATTTCCGGCGGAGGAGAACTCGGGAGGATAACGGTATGTTCAGATTCGGAAGGCTGTGTCAAAGGGTACGTGGGGAACCCGGACTGTCCGACCTATTCAAACGAAAAGGGTAAGCTTGACGTCGGAAGGGCGGTAGGAAGGGAAGGTACTCTGACGGTAATAAAGGATCTCGGTCTCAAGAATCCTTTCAATGCGTCCACTCAGCTTGTATCCGGTGAGATAGCCGAAGATTTTGCCATGTATTTTCTCAAGAGCGAGCAGACCCGTTCGGCAGTTGCACTCGGAGTATTGGAAGATACCGACGGGAAGTGTCTGAATGCGGCGGGGATCTTTGTTTTTTTGTTGCCCGGGTGCAGTGACAAGGTGATAGGCAAGCTTGAGTGTTATCTCGGAGAGATGGCAGAAGTGAGCGGGATGGTGCCGGAGGATGATCCGGCAGAATTTCTGAAAGGATTTTTCGATCTGTTTGATGTGGAGATTATAGAGGAACGGGAGGTCTTTTACAGATGTGACTGTTCGGAAGAAAGGATCTCGGCGGCACTTAAGAGCTTAGGCAGAAAGGAGTGCATGGAAACTCTCGACAAAGAAGGCAAAATAGAAGTAGTCTGCAGATTCTGCAATAAAAAATATGTTTTTGACAGAGAAAAAACCGAAAGTCTTTTTTCAGAACGGTTGACGGGCAATGAAGAATAAAAACAACGTAAAACAATTACCCATGACAAGGGATATGTATTTAAAAATGGCGCTGAAGGCGGTAGAGGAAAAGCGCGACGTCGATGCTTTATATAATTTTTCTTCCGCTTACGAACGTCTTGAGCAGGACGGATCCTTAGAGGATATCGACGTATTGGAAAATTACTCGTTGTTTCTCGAGGAACACGGGTATCCTTATTCATCCTTCGATCTGCTTTTAAAGGCGTATACTGAAAGCGATTTTGACAGGGATATCCTTTTCGATATAGTAAACGTGACGGGCGATCAGGGCGCTAAAGACGCGTTTGCTTTTTATTTCAACAAATATCTCAATGATCCGGATCATCTTTTAAAAGAGGAGGATCTGCCGGAAGGCTTTACATACGACGATCTGAGCGAGATGCTTTCTTCGGTGCTGAAGGAGGACCTTTCCGCTCCGTCGATAAAAGAGGCTTCCGATTACGAGAGTACAGAGCTGCTCAACATGCTTTACGAAAGTATCGGAGAGGAAGATTATCCCGAGAAGATGGCGGAAATATTCAATTCTCTTCCCAAGTGGCAGAAAGAGAAGACCGGGGAAGTATTTTCGTATGCATTTATAGAAAGCGCGGATATGCTTGCCTCACTGGGAAAACTCGAAAAAGCGATATCGGTATGCGACAGAGCGGAAGAGATATACGCGCCTCATAAAACGCTTGCTCTTATAAAAAAACTTTCCATAATGGGGAAAGATAAAGAAAAATACGCGGATACCGTAAAAAGCATAAAGGAAAGCATGGAATTTTCTCCTGATTATGCGGGCGTATATCTTGAATACCTCTTGGAAGACGGCGATTATGAACGTGTAGAGTCGATCTGCCGCCGTGAAACCGAAAAAGATTTTCCCGCTGCAGTGTATTTGCTTTACATGGGAAACGCCATGCTGAAAACGGGCAGATACGAAGAAGCGAAAAAGTATTACAGCCGGCTCATTAAAACGGATCCTTGCGGAAATACCTCCAGAGCAATGCTTGATTTTGCACAGATGTTTATAGAAGGCAGCGTGAACGAAGAGATATTTTCCGTTGAAAAAAATCTTTGCGACTGTTTTGCGAGGAGTGTTCTTGACAGATGCGGGGAGGATATAAACGTTTTATACAATATATCGGGAGAATCGTGCGCCGTGGTAATGGATTATGTTTGCAAGAGGTTTTCCAAGCCGCGCTCATTTTTGAAAGCTCTGCACAGCGAAAACAAATATTTCGCACGTTTTTTCATCAATAACGTTCTGACATCCGGAGATTATACGCTTGCCGCAAAGCATACAGCTCTGCATTTTGCTCTGATGCACTATACATCCGACCGATTTGATATACATATGGGGTACTATCTGCATACTGTCAGGACGCCTTCGAAATTTCCAAGGAGCAAAAAAATGTGCGCCGATGTGATCGCCGACCTGACCTTTAAGGCAATGGGTTATTATCTGATGCCGTATGATACGGTTGCAGCGGCTGCGGACGATCTGTATGAAAGGCTGAAAAGGAATAATATGTCTTATTCTTCTTACAGGCACAAGGAAGAACTCCATGCCATACTTCTGAGGAGTCTGGGAAGATCCGATCAGACAGTATTCGGTCTGTACGGAGCAGACAGGGAAAAGGTCATAAAGCTTACGGGACTGCTGTACGGAGACTGATAAAGGCAGGTAAAGAAGATCAGAAGGAGAAAGAGGCCGTGAAAGAAGAAGTAGCTGAAGGCTTGAAAGAAGAAAGCACGCTGACGCTCATAAGCGTCAGCGATCCGGCTGAAAAGAAAGAATATAGAAGCATACGCATAAGGCCTGTGACTATAAAAGGGAAAGAAATGTTTCAGGCCGAGTGCTTCACGCAAAAGCAGGCGTTTCATAAGAATATAGCCGCAAACGGACTGAGGGAGTGGTTTGAGTAAACTGCGACGGATATAAACAATACGTATTTATGCACGAAGATAAAACAGTGACGGTATTATGTTCACAGAAGGGCAGCGTCAGGGTCAGAAGCCGGAATGTGCGCAACAAAGCCGCCGACCGTGAAAACGACAGAAAAAAAAGTTATATTCTCGGAAAGGACATGCCGGTCAGTATACTTGCGGATCTCGGGGTATGCGACGCGGAGGGAAAAATAATAAAGGATATGAATAAAAAATTCCGACAGATAGATCGTTTTATAAGCATTATAGACGATACTCTGAAGGATTTTGAAGGAGAAGAGATAACCGTGCTTGATTTCGGGTGCGGTAAATCGTATCTGACATTCCTCTGCTATCATTATCTTACCCGGATACTCGGGAAAAAGGCTGTGGTGATAGGGTACGACATAAACGAGAAAACGGTAGAGCTGTGCCGTTCGCTGGCGGAAAAATACGACTGCAGCGGAATATCTTTTTATGCCGGAGACGTAACAAAGCATAATATGTTCAACGGGACTCCCGATCTTCTTATGAGTCTGCACGCCTGCGACACCGCCACCGACGCGACATTACTTTATGCTGCCACGCACGGAGTGAAGAGGGTCCTCAGCGTACCTTGCTGTCAGCACGAGATAAATTCGATCATCGGAAAAGGCGGAGATTTCGATCTGCTTACCGGGGCGGGCGGCGTCATAAAGGACAGATTCTGTGCGCTTTTGACCGACAGCGTCAGGGAGGAGCTCATGAAAAGATGCGGGTACGCCGTTGATGTATTTGAATTTGTGGAATTTGCCCATTCGCCGAAAAATCTGATGCTTCGCTGTGTGAAGAAACGCGATTCTTTCCCCGAAACCGAAGATATTGAATCGCTTTTGGATAAGTATAATGTAAAACAAAGTCTTTTGGAGGGAATAAAAAAGCATTACGGGACTAAATCGCGGCATCAAAAATCTGACATCTGACAAAGACAATAAAAATAAAAATCGTCGGCAGTTGCCGACGATTTTTTATTCCGCAAACCGATATCTGCACGGTGTCATTTTTTGGTGGTTTGTATGAGTGCGTTGGCAAGCTGATCGGGGCAGCTTGTTCCTTTGCCGCTGCAGTCAATACCTTTGAGCTTTTTTATCACTTCATCCACCGGCATGCCTTTTACAAGTGCGGAAATACCCTGCAGATTTCCGTTGCAGCCTCCTGTGAAACGCACGTCTTTAAGTATGCCGTTTTCAATTTCGAAGTCTATCATGGAAGAACAGGTACCTTTTGTTTTGTAAGTCATTGAAACCTCCGATTTGCACGTAAAAAGTGCAAGTATTTATCTGATATTTATTGCGTGTATTATTTGTCCGAAAAAGGAGACTTGCATGAATTTCCGGCCCGGAGAAGAACGGGTCATGCTCAAGAGTCGGTTCCGGAATAAGAGCGTGGCGCATAGGTATAAAATTCTTTTTCAGGCAGATTATCATGCATGACTGAAAAACAGTTTACCATCTGTTGGTCACGCGTTCGGCGAAGCCGAGCTTGTTATCCACGTGGATGACGTCGCCGTTATTTTTGACGAGTGTGCCGTTGAAGTATCCGAAAACCTGATGCTGCAGTGAAGCGAGGAGCAAAAGGTCGGTATTGTCTGTCCTGTCCAGGACGGGAGTAAATCTCAGATTCACGCGGTTATCGTCGGAAGATATTTTCCATTCACGGGTATAGAGGTATTTGCCTTTATCGGAGCGCGGGATGGAGAATATAACATGTTCTGTTTTATGGGCTTTACCGTCGAAGAAGATCATATTTTCGGTAGCTTTCGAGGTATCGCCGAAGCCGTATCCGAGGTTGAAGCCGAAGGGGGTGCCGTTTTCATCGCGGGCGGAAAGGCTTGCCCAATACCATGTATTGTCGTATGTCCAAACTCCTCTTCCCCAATCGAGGAGCCCCATCGAGGAAGCGGGGTCGAAGGTTCTTTCATCGTTTCCGCAGCGGAGTTTTCCTTGTGCCGTCATGCAGTTTATTTTTACGTTATAATAAAATGCCTTTGTATTTTTATGGAAGGGTATCACTATTGTCATAAAGTCTTCGGGAGGAGAACCGAGTGTGATATCGCATTCGAAATCTTTGTTTTCATCGAAGTTTTTCATCATGCAGACAAGTCTTCTCGTATTTTCGTCGGGATGTCTGAAGGAGATATAACAGTCTTTTTTTTCGCATGTCACGTCTCCCGTGAGGGGAGAAGATGGCATTTTTGTTTTGCCCATGGTGAAAAGGTTTATTCTTGAAACTGTTTTATATTTCTTTTTCTTAAAATCAAGAAAGCTTACGGAAATAATCCCCATATAGGAATTGTCTGCCAGGGTGAGGGCTGTGCCGAATTCGTCGTTTCCGGTGTAATAATAGTCCCATTCCTTAATTTTCATGGGGCCGGCTTTTATCATGGAACGATCATATATCATAACGGGTCGGGTGGAGTACCCGGCTTGCACCGGACAGCCTTTTTCGTTGAGAAGGGGGCCCGGAATGAGGATGTGTTGAGACATTATCTTTTCTCCTGTTAAATTTTAACGGGGACCGCGTATTCCGGAAAACGGAAACCGGAAAAACACTTACGGCGGGACCGCGTATTCCGGTGAACGGAAACCGGAACGAAAAATTTATTATCAGAGTCCCGTAATCAAGTTGATAGAAAAGGAAGCGACTGATACGATTGTTATTGAAATGAGGGTAACGGCAAAGCACAGAGCAAAGCGAAGCAGGGAGTTTTGAGTTGTCCTAAGGATGTAACGGTTGAGCAGTGCGATGAAAAAACCCGACAAGCCGATAAATATCATGGAAATCAAGGGAATCAGGACAAAAATGCTGTCGTACCAGTTGGTTTCGCCGAGGTAATTGTATTTTACGTTGTCGATAAAACAGCGGCGGTTTCCGAAGCCGAATGAAAAGCTGAGGATATGCTGATTGCCTTGGTTGTCACAAAAACCGAATTTATCGTTAGAGAGCGGTAAAATATCAGTTCCGTTGCATTCTACCACGCGCGAATTGCCGGTGTCGTAGACCTTGAAGTGGTAAGCTTCGTCATTGAAGTAATGGGTGAAATAATAAACATCGATACTCATTATGACCTCTTTACCGAGCCGGAGAAGTTTTATCCGAGTCGGAGCTCAGATGATCGAAAAGGATCATCCTCATTATAATACTATAACATTTTTGCATTTTTTTTACAAGCTTTTTTCGGAGGCGAAAAAATTTTTCTTTTACGCTAAGGGTTTCAGCAAATTTCGATAGTATGAAAATAAGGTTTGAGGCATATAATCCTCTTATGAAAAGCAGTGTGATAAGTATCAGTCAGGAAAAAAGTTTTTATTTGGAGCACATACGCCGTCAGGTGGGGAAGGGAATGCCTGCCGGAAGAGTAAGCGGAGGGATAGTCTGTCATGAGGGAACAAGCTATCTCAGGGTCAATTATGACGAAACTGTTGCGGAAAAAATAAGGCGAAATTTACTTGATACAGTTTCGGAGGTGATATCTCTCGGTTTCAAGGCGGAGTATTTGGCGGTAAAATTGAGATTAAAACAGGGAGATTTGCTGACTGAGACTCTCATAAACACCATGAGTATTTTTGATAGCGGTACAGACAAGCGAATAGTTCTCAAGAGCCTTGAAAAGCTGAGCGACATCGATATGGACGGGTTGTTTATGTTCCGGCTCGAGGAGCTCAAGAACAGATGGAACGAAATTGCCGAAATAACGGGGAAAGGAAGTCTTGTGGCTGCCGACGCGGAGGTACGCGGAGAGTTTCTCAGATATTTAGTGTCCTCCATACCGTCGCTTATAGATAAAGTGACCGTGGATTTTACTCTTGCGGGTTATACCTTATACGACGAAGAGGGAGCTCATATAGAAAAAATGCGGCTTTTTTCGCCTTCAGCGAGCGAAGACAGCGAGCTCATGTACAATCTGATTTGCCTGGCGCCGCGAAAAGTGATAATCACAGGAGATTCCGTACTGCTTTGCGATGAAGCGAAGTGTCTTATCAAGGAATTGTTCCTGACAGAAGAAAGATAGCGTTCCGTAATTGGCTGCCGGGCAATGAGAGGATAAGCGACTCCGAAGAGGAAAAATGCTGACCAAGAAAGGCGTCCGTACGGGAGTTTTATCCGTACGGAAGTTTAATCGGTATGAACGCAGAACAGCTGAATAGATCGGAAAGCGTGATAACACTCACGCTTTTTTGTTTTGAAAGGAAATGAAGGACGAAATACGGGAAATTTTAAAAAAGCGTTGACAAAAAAAAGAATTCAATGTAGAATTATTTAAGATACGGAGGAAAAAATGAAAAAGATCAAGCTTGCTTATATCGGAGGAGGATCCAAACAATGGGCGCGGGTGTTCATGACGGACCTCGCGCTTACGTCGGACCTTACGGGCGAAATAGCGCTTTATGATATCGATATCCCTGCGGCGGAAAGGAACAAACGTATAGGGGAGAGGATAAACGGCAACGAAAAAACCGTATCTGTCTGGAAATACAAAGTCTGCCAAACTCTCGGCGAAGCCCTCGAAGGCGCTGATTTCGTGGTGATAAGCATATTGCCCGGTACCTTTGACGAAATGGAAACGGACGTTCATTTACCCGAAAGATACGGCATTTATCAGTCTGTAGGCGATACTGCCGGACCGGGAGGAGTGCTGAGAGCCATGCGTACCGTTCCGTTGTACGAAGGGTTTGCAAAGGCGGTGCGTGAGCATTGTCCCGACGCATGGGTGATAAATTTCACCAATCCCATGAGCATATGCGTCAAGACGCTGTATGACGTATTTCCCGGCATAAAGGCGTTCGGTTGCTGTCACGAGGTATTTCACGCGCAGGAGTTTTTGTGTTGCGTGTATGCGGAAATGACGGGAAGTTCAAGACCGGAAAGGAAAGAAATGAGGACCGATGCCGTCGGGATAAATCATTTCACATGGATCTCGCGCGCTCACTGCAGAGGCGAAAACGTGATGGATATGCTTCCCGGGTTCATAGAAAGGTATTATGAAAAGGGATACTGTGAAATGCCTGGGGTAAAGCCCGGGGATTACGCTCTTTCGCCTTTTTATTACGGTAATAAAGTCAAAATGGAGCTTTTCAGGCGATACGGGGCTTTGGGCGCGGCAGGCGACAGACATCTGGCGGAGTTTTTTGAAAGCGGAAGATTTCTGAACGGAAAAGACGGGGCTGAGAAGTGGTTGTTCCATCTTACGAGCGTAGAGTACAGGAAGGCCGAGAGGGAAAGGCTCATCAGGGAAGGCGAGGAAACGGCGAACGGTAAACGGGAGATAAGTCTTAAGCATTCCGATGAAGAAGCGGTGAGCATAATGAAGGCGCTTCTGGGAGAAGGCGACCTGGTCACGAATGTCAACTTGCCGAACAGAGGACAGGTATCCTGGCTGAATGAAGGCGACATAACGGAAACGGACTGTCTGATTTCATGTGACGGGATTAGGCCGATAGCGGGAGACAGGCTTCCCGAGAGCGTGAGGAAACTTATCGCGGGATGCAGTTCGAATATAAACGCGTGTTATAAAGGAATAAAGGAACGGGATATCGGAAAGATATATGCTTCGTTTATAAATCAGCCGTTGTGTTCGGGGCTGAGTTTTGAGGAGGGAAGGGAGCTGTTTGATCTGATGGTCAAAGGCACAAGGAAATATCTTGACCCCTTTTACGATATAGACTGATGAAAAATGTATTGCTTGCTGCGGGCGTGAGTGCAGAAACAGATCCTTTTTTGTTTTCGGTAAGCGCGGTGGCGCCGATAATAATACAGATGGCACTGGGGTATTTTCTGAAAAGAGCAGGGGTACTGACCGCCGAATTTCTCAAAAAAGCAAACAGGATATGTTATCTGGTATTTCTTCCGGTACTGCTGTTCAAAAATGTATACGATGTCAAATCGATTTCGAATATAGACCCTGCATTCCTGATATTTGCATGTTCTGCGATACTTATAGTATTTGCGGTATGCGCGGTATATGTAAGGTTTTGTATAAAGGAGCCTGACGAAAGAGGCGCATTGCTGCAGTGTTCGTTCAGGTCCAATTATGCAATAATCGGAGTGCCTTTGGCGACGAGTCTTTACGGATCGGCAGGCGCTGCAGCTGCCAGTCTGATGTCTGCATTTTCGATACCGATATTCAACGTACTGGCAATAGTGTCGTTATCCATGTTCAAGGGGAAGGGCACGAAGGTAAATGTCAAAAAGGTGATAAAGGAGATAGTGACTAATCCTTTGATAATAGGGATAGCCGTGGGAGTCGTATTTCTTGTCGTGAGGGAGATACTCACCGCAAACGGGTCTGATTTCAGGCTGTTCGGAGAGTGGAACGCGGCAGAGGAAACTCTAACATATAATTTTCTGGGCGAGGCGCTGAAGAGTGTGGCGCAGGTGGCAACGCCGTTGTCATTGGTGGTTCTCGGCGGGCAATTTGAATTTTCCGCGGTAAAGGATCTTGCGAAATACATAACGGTCGGGGTTGCGCTGAGAAACTTTATCGTTCCAGCAGTCTGTCTGACGGCGGCGTATTTTGTTTTCCCTGACATGAAGGGAGAGTATGCGGCAACATTCATAGCGTTATTTGCAAGTCCTGTGGCGGTAAGTTCGGCGATACTTGCCATGGAGATGGAAAACGATGAAGTTCTTGCGGGTCAGCTAGTGGTGTGGACGACGGTGATATCGGCTGTATCGTTATTCCTGATAATATACGTATTTTCGTTATTGGGGGTATTTTCGTGAAGCAAGTCCGTTTTGTGTATAAATCGGTTTGAAAAGGTTATTGCAAAAAGGATTTATATGTTTTAAAATGGCAGTAGAAAAGTATACGGAGGTATTTCAGATGATTCTTGATAAATTCAAACTTGACGGAAAAGTTGCCATTGTTACCGGGAGCGATACCGGTCTCGGACAGGGCTTTTGTCGTGCATTTGCCGAAGCGGGAGCGAAGGTGATGGGAGTTTCGAAGGTATCCAGCGAAGAGACTCTTAAAATCATCGGTGAGGACAAGTTCGCATTTATGACGGAAGATTTGTCGACACTTGAGCCTATCGACAGGATAATCGAAACTACGCTTGCAAAATACGGAAAGATAGATATACTCGTAAATAACGCGGGCGTGATCAAGAGGGAGGACTGCATAGATTTTGCCGAGAGCAGCTGGGATCTTGTGATGAATGTAAATGCCAGGACGCTGTTTTTCCTTTCGCAGGCCGTGGCGCGTCAGTTTATGAAGCAGAAGAGCGGCGGCAAGATAATATCCGTAGCGAGCATGCTGTCGTATCAGGGCGGAATAAGGGTTCCCAGTTATACAGCCAGTAAGAGTGCGGTGCGCGGGATAACCATGTCGATGGCAAATGAGTGGGCGCAGTACGGGATAAATGTGAACGCCATAGCTCCGGGATACATGGCTACAAACAATACTCAGGCATTGAGAGCGGATGCGCAGCGCAGTGAAGCGATACTTGACCGTATACCTGCAGGAAGATGGGGAACGCCGGATGATATCATGGGAGCGGCAGTATTTCTTGCTTCGTCCGCAAGCGATTATGTAAACGGTTTCACAATAGCGGTTGACGGCGGATGGCTTGGAAGATAAAAACATAACAGGTACATAGATCGAAAAAAAGAACGGATCCGTTCTGAAGTTTGCGTTCTGAGAAGCAGGGCACAAATAAGCAGGACGGATTTTTTACAAGCAGGCTTAAGGAGCTTTTTTGCAGAAAGGATAAAGAAATACGGCTATGGAAGCCGGCGATGGCAGAATAGTCGGGAAAATGCTGAAGGCATTCAGTTTATGACGCGAAAGCGATATAAAAATAACCGGAGGTGGCAACATGATATGTCCACGATGTAAAACTGAGGTAAAAGACGGTACGTCTTATTGTCCGAGCTGCGGTGAGGATCTGAGGAATATTGCTTCGGGCAAAGGGGAGGAGACAGTAAAGGAAGATGCAGACTCAGCAGAAAAAGTCGGAACCGGAAGCAGCGAAGCCGAAGAGAACAAGGCGTCGGAGAGCAATGAAGGAAAAGAGGGGAATGAGAGTGTTTGTCCTAAATGCGGAAAGCGAGTAAATCCCGGAGAAGCGTTTTGTTCTTCATGCGGTGCTGTTCTGAGCAACAAAGCGCCTGATTTTTCCGTTAACGAGGGCGAGCCCGTAAAGCCGGGCAATACAAGTGCAAAGCTTTTGGCAGTGCTTGCATATCTTGGGATCCTTGTTCTGATACCGATATTGGTAGCGAAGGAGGACAAATTTGTTCGTTTTCATGCAAATCAGGGGGCGGTATTGTTTATAACCGAGATAATATTTTCGATAATCGCATGGGTGCTTTTGCTTATACCCATACTCGGATGGATAGTATTCATTGCCGTTTATATAGGGATCATAGTACTGACGATAATGGGAATAGTAAACGCGGTCAGCGGCGACACAAAACGATTGCCGTTAATAGGCAAGTATGAGATAATAAAGTGACGGACAGAAAAATGTCTGGGAAAGCTTCGCGGTATGCGGAGCTTTTTTGATATGTAAAATCAGCGATTGACTAATGGGGAGGGATATGGTATAATGTCGGAAAAATACGGTGTTTTGTCAAGACACGCAAAAAACGCTGCAAAATTGCACAGATTAAGAAAGAGGAGGGAAAATGAACGTTTCCGGTAAAATATTCAAATGTGCGTCGGCTTTTTCTTTTATAACGGCAGCAGCATGCGTTATAGCCGCCGCAATGATTTTTCTGAGCGTTTTCACGATGCAGAAAATCGACGCCGAAAATTTCGGCGAAGCGATTGCGAAAGTCATAGTTGCGATAGTGGGGATTAGTTTTTTTATAATAGTCGTGCTGGGCTTAGCGTTCTTGAGTGCGTTGATTTATTTTCTGATAGGTTTTTATTCTAAAAAATATTACAATTTGTCAGACGAGAAGTGCGGGAAGAGTATAGCCGGGATAATATGCATATCCCTTATACCTTTGATATTCCCGGCACTGATGTTATCTTTCAGCATAGTATTTTCTTCATTGGTCAATATGAGCCTTATAGTTCTGGTATACTTATCCGAGGGATTGTGCGTTTTATTTGCTGTCGGATTTGCGGTGCTGATGATTACCGGAATGATAAAATGCGCGAAGGAAGCAAAGAAAAAAGGAAGTATCGAAGCGCCCGAGCCGCAGTAACGGAGCTGAAGTGTGGCCAACGGTGTGTTTTGCGGAACTGCCCGACGTCAGCAATGCGGACGACATCCGGTGTGCCATGATGCAAACAAGGACGCAATACTGTGTGCATGATACAAATACGGACGATATACTTTGTGTCGTGATACATCGGGTCGGACGGTCGGCAAAATACCACGGTTTCATAAAATGCTGTCGGAGGACATATGGACAAAAAACTGCTGTTGCTTTTCGATTTTCAGAAATTTGTCTGCAATAAAAGATTGAGTTCTTTGATAGACGGGATCGACGGCAAAGAAAGCGGCGAGCTTTCTGACGAAGAGCTGAAGATGGTAAATGCTGCAGGCAATATTTATGCTGCGGCAGGAAAAACGAGAGACAAAGATGAATGAAGTTATTTCACCCGAGACTGTTTATCTGGAATACCGGGACAAGGTTACAAGGTATGTATCCGGGAAAGTGAGGAAGAGAGAGGACGTTGAAGATATAGTGTCTTTGATCTTCACGAAGGTATGCGATAAATTTTCATGCTTTGACAGAAGCAAGGCTTCGGTTTCTACGTGGATTTATACCATTACGCGTAATACGGTCACGGACTGGATGCGCATAAGAAAACCATTCTGCGAACTGAGCGAGAATATATATAACGCCGATGATATCGATGCGGGCATATTGAAGGAAGAGGCATTGGAAGAGCTGGCAAAACAGCTTGAAAAGCTCAGGGAAAGAGAAAGGGAAGTGATCGTGTTGCATTATTACGGAGGATATACGCTCTAAGCGATTTCCGAAAAACTCGGAATGAGTTACATTTCGGTAAAGGTCATGCATAAATCCGTATTAACCAAGCTTAAAAGGGCTTTTGATTGGCATTAAAAAGCACGGGCAGGTGTTTGTTTTTATTCTTTGATTCGACAATGTTTGCTTTCGGCGGCAAATTAAAAACATTGACAAGAAGAAACAATAGTTATATAATACTATTGCAGTTGATGCTACGGAGGATGAAATGTCAGCATTTTTATTGAACAGACCGGGTATTACCGTGTTTGGGATCAAGATTTATTTTTATGCGATTTTTATTGTGACCGGGATGGTGGTCGCGATGGTAATAGTGTCTGCTTTGATGAAGAAATTCGGCATAAACACGCTTGATAAAAAAGACAAAAATTACGAAAATCCGGTATTTACTTATGCGCTTGCGATGTTGCCTGCCGGTGTTTTGGGGGCAAGACTGTATCCGTATTTGTTTCCGTATAAGGATGAAACCGTAGATTGGAGCACTTTTTTTAATTTCAGGAACGGAGGCCTTGGAATTTACGGCGGAATAATTCTCGGACTGGTGGCAATGGTGATCGTTGCGCTTATAAAAAAGCACAATATTTTTAAAGTGGCAGATTGCTGTGCGCCGGCAGTTATGATAGCTCAGGCAATAGGAAGATGGGGCAACTGCGTGAATCAGGAAGCTTACGGACTTCCCGTAACAAATCCGGATCTTCAGTGGTTCCCGTTTGCGGTGTACATCGAGAACCCGACGGCATCGGAGATCGAAGGCGGTCTGCCGGGCTGGTACAATGCCACTTTTTTTTACGAAAGCCTTTGGAATGTAATAGGATTTACGTTGCTTATGATACTTATTTACAAATATAAGTGGTATCGCAAAGGGTTCTTCGTGAGTTCTTACTTTCTTTGGTACGGGCTGGGAAGACTCTGGGTGGAAAGCCTGCGTACCGATCCGTTGTATTTTGAGTTTTTCGGTTTGCAGACGGGGATAAGAGTATCACAGCTTGTTTCCGTTATAGGGATAATAGCCGGACTAATCGGTTATGCGATAATATTCAGAAAAGAACTGAAGAGATTTTTCCGGAAAAAGCAGCCGGCAGCAGCGCTTCCCAGCGGAGGACAGAACGAAGAAACGGTCATACGCGAGGGGAGCGAGGACGTGCAGACAGACGCCGGAACAGACGCCGAGGCACTTCTGACGGGAGAAGATCATTCCGGCGGGGGCGGTACCGGGCAGACCGCGGCGTCGCCTGAAGAGGGTGACGGCAAAGCCGCTGCTTCCGCAGAAAGAGCCGGAGAACAGGCCGGCAGCGGACAATTGCAAGATGTCGCGGAGGATAACGAAAACGCTGAAAAGGAAGCCGAAGTCGTTTCGCGAAAGGATCGATGAAGAAGCAACGGGCGGGACGGAAAAGAGAAAAGCTCAGTTTTCCAGAGAAAGGCATGTGATCGAGCCGGTCTGCAAAAGATTCCGGGAAAAGCGAAAAGGCCGAAGGAAATAAGGAAATACACCGATATTGCGACTGAGGGCAAAAAAGCTGTAAAGATATAAGCTATAAAGATATATTGTTGTAAGCCGCGTCGGTCGTCATGCGAAGGAGGGAAAATGGAACTGAAACGTAATCTTACAATGCTTACGGATTTTTATGAGCTGACAATGATGAACGGTTATGCGGAATACGGACTGGACAACAGAGAGGCAGTATTCGATCTGTTTTACAGAGCGTATGACGAGAGCAATTTTTGTATTGCAGCCGGGCTGGAGCAAGCTATAGAGTATATAGAAAATCTTCATTTTGAAGAAGAGGATATAGAATTTCTTCGTGAGAAGGCGCATTTTTCTGATGGTTTTCTTGAAAGGCTGAGGAATTTCAGATTCACCGGGGATGTATATGCTATGATGGAAGGCACTGTCGTATATCCCACAGAGCCTATAATGATAGTAAAAGCGCCGATATTTCAGGCGCAGTTACTTGAAAGCGCGTTGTTGTGCATAGTGAATTTTCAGACTCTTATTGCCACGAAGGCAAGCAGGATAGTGAGGGCTGCTCAGCCCGCTTCTGTGGTGGAATTCGGACTCAGGCGGGCACAGGCTCCCGACGCTTCAATATACGGAGCGAGAGCGGCGGTGATAGGGGGTTGTGATTCCACGAGCAACGTGCTCAGCTGCAGGATGTTTGATTTTCAGCCGAAGGGCACGCACGCTCATAGCTGGATAATGGCTTTTCCTTCAGAGCTTGAAGCTTTCAGGGCGTACGCCGAGCTTTTTCCGGACAGTTGTCTGTTGCTTGTGGATACATATGATACTCTTAAGAGCGGTATTCCGAATGCGATCAGGGTATTTGACGAGTTGAAGGCAAAAGGGCACAAGCCCACGGGGATACGTCTGGATAGCGGGGATCTGGCTTATTTATCAAAAGAGGCGAGGAAGATGCTGGATGCCGCCGGTTACAGGGACGCAAAGATCTTTGCAAGCGGCGATCTTGACGAGTACACCATACAGTCTTTGCGTTTGCAGAACAGCAAGATAGATATTTACGGGGTGGGGACTTATCTGATAACGAGTCACAATAATCCGAGCTTAGGCGGAGTTTATAAGCTGGCTGCGGTGGAAAACGAAAGAGGCGAGCTTGAGCCGCGCATAAAGATATCCGACAATCCCGTAAAGATCACAAATCCCGGTTTCAAAAAGGTGATGAGGCTTTATTCTGACAAGGATAACAAAGCGCTTGCAGACGTGATTTGTCTTGAACATGAGGTCATAGACGAAAAGCTTCCCTATCAGCTTATCCATTCCACGGAAAGATGGAAGAAAAAGACGGTGACTGATTTCCATGCGGAAAACTTGCTCATACCGGTGTACAGGAAAGGGGAAAAGGTATATGTTTCGCCTAAGGTCAGCGATATCAGAAAACATGCAGCCGAAAGCCTGGACAGCTTCTGGGATGAATATAAGCGTCTGCAGAAGCCTCAGACGTATAAAGTTGACCTGAGCGAGGAACTTTACGAGTTAAAGCACAGAATGCTTTCGGAAGAGTGAGTTCGATTTTTGAAGGAGTTGTTGCGAAGTCCGGCGGGACAAAATGTTTGCAGAAAGGAAACCGGAGGGAAGAAGTGATAGAAGCAAAACCCAATCCGAAGAAATTCAAGATAGTTTTTCGGGGATATGATATCGACGAGGTAGACGAGTTTGCGGAAAAATATGCGCTTGCCGATGAGGTGATGGCGGATCAGAAGGAGCGTATATTCCGGCTTGTGGACGAAAATAAAAAACTCGAGGAAGAACTGGCAGAAATGAAAAAGGCGCAGGGCAATGTATCCATGGCGCTGCTTTATGCCAACGAGAAAGCCGCCGAGATAATCGCTGACGCACGGAAGCTTGCCGACGCCGAAATGGAGAGAGTAAGGGTATTCAAATCCAAGTGGGAGTTTTTTGCAAAGAAGATACTCGGCGAACTTGCTCCCGCGCAAAGACAGACTTATGAGCGTTTGTCGCGTCGGATCGATGAAACATTGGAAAAATTCGCGGCGGAATCCGAGGAAACTCCGATAGCCGAAGTTTATGTCATGGCAGGGAAAAGAAAAGAGACTGCAGCTGTCCGTCATGAAGCCGAGGAACTGACTGATGCGGCCGGAAGGAACGGAAATGCGGAGTCTGCCGAAAGAGAAAATAAAGGAATGGGCGTGAAAAGCGCCGAAACCGGGAAAACCGTTCCCCGCGCTCAAAGCGGAAAAGGCACGGCTCCCGGACATGTGATAGAATTGAACGAAGTTTACGAAACGGACGAATCTCTCGAAAATCTGATAGACGATCTTATCTGAGTTTCCCGCTTTTTATTTCAGCTTTTGTTCTCGGGGAAGTGTCAGGACAATTTATGTTTTTTCTGAGGTCCCGTCCTTGTCTTAAGACGTAAAAGGAGTAAAAGACAATGATAGGAATGTACGGAAATGTTCTGACTTCCGCAAGGCTGACCTACAGACTGCTTGCCGAAAAAGACAAAGCGAGTCTCAGAAAAATCCTTGCCGATGCGGAAAATACCCTTCCCGCCGGGTTTGCCCCCGTTGAGGATGAGGACGACTTTGAAAATTTCTGGGAAAAACTTACGGCGTCTGATACGAGCGTAGCCTTGCTTCTGGATGAAAAACTCATCGGTTACATGCATTTTAACAGATATGTCTTTTTGGCGGAACCGTTTTGCAACGAAAAAAATATTTCACTCGGAATAATCCTGGGAAAAGAATATTCCGGCAAAGGTTACGGTACGGAAGCCGTAACTTTTTTTACTGAATATTTATTTTCGTTCTGCGATAATGTTTTCGGCGACTGCTTTGAAGAAAATATCCCTTCACTCAGGATGTTCGAAAAGAGCGGGTACGTTTTTTACGAAAAATACGAAATGTATTTTGTAGGGCTCGACAAAATGAAAAGCGTGGTTTCCAACGTGAAGTCCCGTCCGAGGTGATGGGAGGTGATCGGTGATTCTGTTTTCATAATTATATCTGTTTGTCAATATTAAATTGTCATTGCGGAACGCTGAGTTCGATACACAGCAGATATAAAACGTATCGGACAAACAGCGCGGCGGTCAAACGCGCGGCAATTATATGTTGTAATTATAAGGACTCGAAAGACTGATATTCGGTTCGGATTTAATCGTAGCAGGGCATAGACGGAGCCGGAAAGAAAAAGCCGCTGATGAATCAGCGGCTGATTGTTTCATTCAGATAGGATCATCTTTTATCGGAATAGAATATAAGGCCGAGAGTCCCCGGACCGCAGTGCGTACCTATGACCGGCCCCACATACTGTACATGAATCTTGACTTGCGGAGCAGCGGCGAGTATTTCGTTTTTAAGGGCCTCAGCGGCGTCCGGACAGTCGGCCTGCATGATCCATACGTCGTAATTGACGGTGTCGATGCAGTGGAGTTTGAATTCATCGGCAAGGTAGGAAACGACTTTTTTTGAGTCGTTCACTTTTTTTGAACCTTTGACTTTATCTACGTTTTCGATTTTTTCTGCGTCGGTGATCTTGAGCACGGGTTTGATCCCGAGAAGAGTGCCGGCGAATGCCACCGCAGAAGAAAGGCGGCCGCCTCTTTTGAGATGATTGAGATCGTCGACGATAAAAGCGGTAAAGACGTGTTTTTTCAGATCCTCGAGATATTTGACGGTTTCTTCGATATTACCGTTTGTTTCGTTGAACTTTTTCCCTCCGTAATACATCATGAATCCTGAGCCCATAGAGATCGAGCCGGTATCGAAACGATAAAATTTGGTATTCGGATATTTAGAAGAAAGTTCGTCTACAGCTTGCTGCAAAAAGTTGAAAGTGGCGCTGAAATTAGAGCCGAACGAAATGTAAAGGATATCTTCACCTTTGGCAAACCAAGGTTCGAAATAATTGATGTAGTCGTTGGTGTTCAAAGCGGAAGTGGTGGATGAACCTCCGTTGCGGAGCTTAGTGAAGAAATCGAGATAATCGGAAGTTTTGCCGCCGTCGTCGAAGAATTCCTCACCGTTAAGAGTGTAAGGCATACGGATAAGCTGTGCGCCTATTTCTTCGGCTTTATCGTGCCAAAGCTCTCCGTCCGTATCGATAAATAAAATACTCAAAATAGTTTCCTCCGTTAAAAAAAATAAAAAATAAATCCGGTGCATTGAAACACATATACATTATAAATCATAACGCTTCTTTTAGCAAGGCATTTTAACATGATTTATCACATAAAAATATATAAAGCCGGAAAATGTAAAAAGTTTACCGAAAACAAGTAAATCAGTTTAGGGATGAGTGAAAAATGGCGGAAAAAGATACGTTGGGTTTGTTAGGCAGTCTTGAGATCGCCTGTGCGGCGAGGGGGACAAAGATCACTTTGTATATGGAGAAAGCTGCGCTGATCGAAGGACACAAAGGTATCAGGCGGTTTACGAGTGAAGCGGCGTTGTTCAATTGCAGTGAAGGAGAAGCGGTCGTAAGGGGGGAGGATCTCACGATCAGGCACATATCGAAGGGCACCGCGCTTATCGAGGGAAGGATCAAGGGGGCGGAACTTTTATGAATTGGAAATGTGACATATACGTAAAAGGTCTCAATATGGAAAGGATCGTCAATAATCTGACTAGGAAAGGCGTTCCTGTAGGGATAAAGAAACTTCGGAGCGATGAGAGCGTGCTCAGTGTCGGAAAAAATAACCTTGAGGAAGCTTTAAGGGGGTTGACAGAAAACGGATGTGATGTTAAAGTAATAAGAGAAAGAGGAGTGGGGGCTATTGTATCGGCTTTAAGGAAGAGTTTCATTATCTGGATTTTTCTGGCAGCTTCTTTTGCAGCAGCTTACTTAATGAGCGGCAGGATCGGAAGGGTGGAAGTCGAGAGCGGGAGCATTGACGAAGAAGTCGTATACAAAGCGCTCGGCGATATAGGGATAGACCAAGGAACGAGGATAAAAGACCTCGATATAGATGCGATTGAAAATAAGCTCAGTATAATGCTGCCGCAGGCGGAGTATGTGCTTTTGAGCTTCAAGGGCAATGTTCTGACCGTCAGGGTGACTGATAAAAACGATACTTATCCGGTGGAAAGCAATGAGCCCCGAGATATAAAGGCACTATACGACGGCGTCGTAACGAGGATAGTCGCGCTTGTCGGGACGGCGGCGGTCAAAGTCGGCGACTCGGTAAAAGCAGGAGATGTTCTGATAAAGGGAGAGGTGACGTACAGCGACGGTTCGGTTTCTCCTGTCAGGGCACAGGGCAGAGTGTACGCGGAGGTGGAGGCAACGGGAGAAAGCGTATACAGTCCGTATGTGACGGAGTATGAACGAAGCGGCAGATCGATGACTTATTGCAGGTTTTATTTTGCAGGAAGTCCGATAGGGAAGGAAGTGATATATCCTTACGAATTTTATACCGAGAGCTATACAGAGACTCCGCTTGCGCCCATGCCTATGACACGCAGGGTGATAACTGTTGAGGAGCTGGTGCCTGTAGTGAGGGAGCGAACGCTTGAGGAGTGCATGGAGATGCTGAAAGCGGCGGCGGAAGAGAGTGCGCGCGAGAAGCTTTTCTTTTTGCCGGCAGGGATAGAGTTCACTGTGGACGAGGGTGCCGAAACGGTAATAAAAGCCCGATATTTCGGGGAGTCCGAGATTTCGGAGAGTACCGGCGGTATGAAAAAAAGCGAACAGAAAAACTAAACGCCTTTGTGAGCGGTAAGAAAAAGCGAACAGAAAGACTTAAAAACGAGAGAGGCTTTATGGAGGATAAGATTACAAGAAAAATAAACGCGCCTTCTTTAGATGTACTGGTGCGTCTTTTCGGCGGTTTTGACGAAAACATAAACGTGATATCGCGGGAAATGAATGTCGACGTAATAAATCAGGGAGGGGAGTATTCACTTTTCGGCTTGAGCAATGACGTGGACAATGCCGAAGGAGTGATAGCAAAACTCATAGGATTTATTCTGAACGGTGAAAATGTCGATGCAGGTCGCACGAAATATATCTGTGACTGTGCAAAGGAAGGAAGGCTGGAAGAAGTCGAGGAGCTGATGCACGGAGTGGTAGCCGTGACCAACCGCGGAGTGGCAGTTAAGAGCAAGACGGTAGGTCAGAAGAAGTATGTCGATTCCATGAGGAAAAATACCATAAGTTTCGGAGTAGGACCTGCAGGGACGGGAAAAACATATCTGGCTGTAGCTGTGGCGGTATCCGCATATAAAAGCCATGATGTGGACAGGATAATTCTTACCCGGCCTGCGGTGGAGGCCGGGGAGAAGCTGGGATTCCTTCCCGGAGATTTGCAGGAGAAGGTAAATCCTTATCTGAGACCTTTATACGACGCATTGAATGAAATGTTGGGATTCGAGAGTTTTCAGAAGCTGCAGGAAAAAGGAGTTATAGAAATAGCGCCGTTGGCATACATGAGGGGAAGGACGCTCAATAACGCTTTTATAATTCTCGACGAAGCCCAGAACACTTCGACCGAACAAATGAAAATGTTTCTTACCCGTCTCGGGGAAGGAAGCAAGATGGCCGTGACGGGAGATCTTACGCAGACAGATCTGCCTGAGGGAAAGCAAAGCGGTCTGAGGCATGCTATCCACGTCCTGAAAGACGTGGAAAGTATCGGGATATGCTTTTTCTCGGAAAAAGACGTGGTCAGGCATCCGTTAGTGCAGGAGATCGTGAAAGCTTATGAAAGGTTTGAAAAAAAGGAAGCGCGGCAAGGCGGACAAGCTTGACAGAGCTGAAGCGGGAAAAAGCCTGAGCCGTACCGAAAACGCATAAAAAAGATTATTGCCAAAGACGTAAAAATGTCGGGAGGATGAGGTCATGGAAAGGAAAGGCTTTATTAATGAAGGAAAAAGACTGGAGCTTTACGAGTGGAGATCCGCAGAGCCGCGGGGCATACTGTTCATAGTGCACGGGATGGCGGAACATATGGGCAGATACGATGGATTCGCGAGTTATCTTGCAGAGCGGGGCATATCGGTTTTCGGATTTGATTCGAGATGCCACGGTTATACCGACAAGGATACTTTAGGCTATAGCGAAGGCGATATATGGGGGCTGACCGTGAAAGACTGTATTGCGGTCATAAAGGCGCTCAAAGAAGAATTCGGACTCCCTCTTATAGTCATGGGCCACAGCTATGGCAGTTTTGTTACGCAGCGACTCATTGAGACCGAAAACGAGGCGGATGCTTATATACTGAGCGGAAGCTGTTATATGAAAGGTGCCGTATTGAAGATAGGGCATGCAATAGCCGTTCGGGGCATGAAAAAAGCGCCTCGTGAGGGAAGCCGGATACTGTATGATATGACGTTTGCGTCATATGATAAAAAATTCGGGAGACCTGCAGCGTGGCTCTCACGCGATGAAGAAGAGGTCAGGAAGTACAATGCTGACGAAATGTGCGGATTTTGTTGTTCGAATGCTTTTTATGAAAGCTTTTTCCGCGGACTTACGGATATCGTCAAAGCAGAGAACATGAAAAAGGCAGATATAAATAAACCCGTTTATATTTTCAGCGGCGACCATGATCCGGTAGGCAAGATGGGAAAGGGAGTAAAAAAGCTTGCGGAGGTCTACAGGAAAAACGGAATAAAGACGGACTTAAAGCTTTATAAAGACGGCAGACACGAAATGCTCAATGAAATCAACAAGTCGGAAGTCTACGAAGATATACTGGGATATATAAACGGATTTTCAGGGTGTTCCTGAAGTGCCCGGGAAAACGAGAAGACGGGGAACTGAAAGCGAAAATAATCCGGGAGGTCTAAAGTGAAGTATAAAAGCGTATACTATGATTATGGAAAACAGACATACGCTTACAATCGAATACGGAGAGGCCTGTGTGAACGTACGGGTCACCGGAGTAACAGGCGTTACGATGCTGCTTGAGAGAGAGGCTCAGCTTACTCTCGTGGACGGTCGGCTGAACGTCCGCGGAGCGGGACTGACGGCGAATAAGCTGGATGTGGAGGACGGCGTTTTTGAGCTCAAAGCAGAGCGTATCGCGGCAGTTAATTACGGCGGCGGCAAGAAGGGCATATTGAAGAATTTCTTTAAATGACGGAAATAGTGAAAGAAGTCGTAACGACGTTGGGATATATAGCTGCCGGATTTGCGGGCAGCGGGGTATATACTGTGCTTCGCAATGTCTTTGCCGCGCTTACGGGAAATTCCAAAGGCGCCGGTTATGCTTTTCAGACGGTATTCGGGACAGTGCTGTTCTTTTCCGTACCGCAGCTTTTCGCTTTGCTTTCATACGGGGAAGCAAAAGGTTGGTATTTTGTTGCTTTGCTGTTCGGAGTTTTTATTTTTGTGAAAACGCTTAACCCACGCTTGACAAAATATTCCTTTGAGTATATAATGAAAAAAAGGAAGAGGGAAAGTAAGCAAAAGGAGAGGCGTAGAAGTATATGATAAACAAAAAGATCAAGACCTTTCTCTTTGTGATGGCGGGGCTTCTGGTATTGGTTCTGCTGTTTGTGCTTGTGACGACTCTTTATCAGAAAAGTGTGCTTGAAGAAAGAAGAGAGGCTCTTATTAAGACGATAAGTGATTTGTGGGAGCTCCGGGACCAGCTGGAAGGGGACAAGGATTTCATGCAAACAGTGGAGTATGCAGAACAAAGAGCCCGGGAGCTGGGTCTGATAAAGGAAGGAGAAACTATCTGGAAGCTTATAGGTAAAGAATGATAAAGCCGCTTGAAAGCGGCTTTTTTAGTGATCGGACCCGAACGGGCGTCAGAATCGGATTTTACGGGGTCAGGCGACCAGGACCGGGAACCGAACGTCTTATGCATGGCAAACGGACGGGATTCTGATCCACAATGCATGGCAAACGGACGAGATTCTGATCCATGCGGCGTAACCGATCGCAGACATGAGCCCGTGAAACGCAAAACAGCCTGCCGGAGGACGAAAGAAAGTCGGCATAAAATGTCGGCATAAACCGGAGAAAAGAAATAAATATGGACATCAAAAATCAAACCAATACTTTGCGCATCATCACCAGATTGATAAATAATAAGAAGGATAATAAATCCGTTATAGATTTTACTCCTCAGAAAACAGAAATTTTCGGAAAACGGACAAGCACGCGCATGCCGCGTTCCACTCCCCGCAAAGAAGGCGTTTCGTCTGAGAGGATAAACGAATATTTTAAAGCCTTGACCGAAAATCACAACGTGTTTCCGCATGGTGTGATAATAGTCAAAAACGGTAAAATTATTGCGGAGAAGGAGTATTCGCCTTATAATAACAATATTTGGCACATAACATATTCGATGTGTAAAACGATAACCGGAATGGCAATAGGGATGCTATGCGATTACGGGATCTTATCTGTAGAGGACAGGGTATGCGAGATCATGGGGGATCAGCTGCCACTTTTAACGAACGTTCGACTTAAAAAGCTTACCGTAAAGGATTTGCTGACGATGTCTTCCGGAGTGGTGTTCAACGAAACAGGCGTGATCACAGAGGAAAACTGGACTGAAGGATTTTTCACTTCCGGTGTAAAATTTATTCCCGGGAGCAGTTTCAATTACAACAGCATGAATACATATATTCTGTCTGTTATCGTGAAGAAGGTGACCGGAGAAGGGTTATGCGAGTTTTTAGAGCCGCGGCTTTTCGAGCCTTTGGGAATAAGGGATTATTTTTGGGAGAAGTCGCAGCAGGGCATAGAAAAGGGGGGCTGGGGACTATATTTACTCCCCGAAGACATGGCAAAACTCGGACAGCTCATCCTCAACGGCGGAAAGTGGGGAGATCACACGTTGCTTTCGGATAAATGGATGCGGGAAGCCGAATCAAAGCAGATCGAAGTACCTGAGAGCATAGGGAGATACGGATACGGATATCAGATGTGGATAGGCGAAGATCCCCGTTGTATACTTTTTAACGGAATGTTCGGTCAAAACATATCGGTATTTCCGGACATAAATACGGTGGTAGTTGCCACCGCCGGAAACAGCGACATGTTCCAGACAAACGATTACTTTGAGCTTACGGACAAATATATAGGAAGAGGTTTTGATGTTCCGGTGGATTTGCCCGAAAAAAGCGCGACTCAGCTGTTTGTTGAGGAGAGCGTAGAGAAGGCGTTGAGGAGGTCGGTGCACAAAGAGGCGATGCCGCAGCTATGTGAGGTGCTCAACGGGAGTATGTATAAATTTGAAAAAAGAGAATCTTCGCCTGTAAGCTTGCTTCCGCTGATCCTGCAGACTTTGCAGAATAATTTTCAGGGCGGATTGTCGCGTATGGCGTTTATCATAAACGACGGAAAATTCAAGCTCATAGTAAAGGAAAATTCAGGAGTGCACATCATACCCGTGGGCTTTCTGAAACCCGAACATACCGTTCTGAATTTCGGAGGCGAAAAGTACATGGTGGCGGTAACCGGACATACGTCCGATGACGAAGACGGATATCCCGTGCTTTCGGTAAAAATGAGCTTTATTGAAACTGCGAGCGTAAGAGAAATGAAATTTTATTTGAAAAGTGACTCTGAGATCGAGCTGGTATGGCGGGAAACGCCGGGCGTGGAATTTATTGTCAACGGAGCCGGCGCGATATACAGCAGTATTGAAAACAAGATAAAAATAGTGAAAAAGGTTGCGGACATACTCGATTGGGATATTATGCTGTATCAGCTGAACAGAATACTCGCTCCGCGTCTTATAGGGGTAAAGAATCATGATCTCGGCGAATTGATCAATATTCTGAAGATAAGGACGCCCGAAAACGAAAAAATAGAAAGATCGGATGAAAATAACGACTGAAGATTGAAGTGCATGATCGGATAAGACCGCTCCGGTAAGAACGCCGGAGCTTTTTTTCGGTCAATAAAGAGTAGTCCGGAAGGAAAACGGGAGCAGAAGAAAGAACGGAAAAAAGAGGACAAAACCGTCTGACGGGAGGAAGCCGGGGCTAGAGGAAAAGCTATAAGAAAGATGCGTCAGGTCATATCGGCGCTGCAGCATGGAGCCGAACCCGTAAAAGCGGTAAGAGCCCGAATTCCGGATGAGAGCCGAAGAAGGGGAAAAAGGCGTTATCCGAAGGGCGGAAGAACATAAAAAGCTCTGTGGAAGGCTTTTCGGACAAAGTTTTTATAAAGGGTTTAAAAAGGTTGACAAAGGGAATAGTTTGGTGTATTATATAGCGCGTGTCAAGTAATAAAGCTTTACAGTTAGGGTTAAGAGAATATTCGGCAGTAGAATGAAATAAAGTAGTTGCTTGAAGTATAGGGATATGAATTTACTCAGCGATAAAATTGAATTAAGTATTTTGCTTGAAGTATACGGCGATCTGCTTACCGACAGGCAGCATGAACTCATGAAGTCGTATATAGATCTGGACATGTCGTTATCCGAGCTTGCGGAGATGAGCAAGGTAAGTCGTCAGGCTGTGAGAGACGGAATAGTTAAAGCAGAGAAGGCGCTTCGCGGGTATGAAAGCAAGCTTGGTTTCGTAGCGATGCGCAAGCGCATATCGGATATAGCATTGCGTGCGGGTAAGGGCTGCGGATCGGAAGCGGCGATAAGTGAGATAGCGGAATTGGTTAGGTTATGACGGAGCCGGCCGGAACGGAGGGTCGGGGCATATATAAGGGCTTAGGACAGGAGGCAAGATGGCAGCTTTTTCGAGTTTGAGCGAAAAGATCAACCATGTTTTTAAGAAGATCACCAACAAAGGGCATCTGACCGAGTTGGAGATAAAGCAGGCCATGCGGGAAGTAAGGGTTGCGCTGATAGAAGCGGACGTAAATTTAGGTGTGGCGAAGCAGTTTATAGCTGCGGTTACCGAGAAAGCCGTAGGCGAAGAAGTGATGAAGAGTCTGACGCCCGGTCAGCAGGTGATAAAAATAGTGAACGAAGAGCTGACGGCGTTGTTGGGGAGCACGCAGAGCAAGCTTCAGGTATCGAGCAGTCTGCCGACCGTGATAATGATGTGCGGATTGCAAGGTGCCGGCAAAACGACAATGTGCGGCAAATTGGGGAAGTATCTGGTAAAGCAGGGGAAGAAGCCTTTGCTGGTTGCTTGTGACATATACAGGCCTGCCGCGATACAGCAGCTCAAAGTAGTTGCGGGGAAAGCGGAGGTAGGTTTTTTTGAGATGGGTCAGAAGGACCCTGTGAAGATAGCGAAGGAAGCTGTGGAGTATGCCCGCAGTTTAGGCTATGACACGGTGATACTCGATACTGCCGGCAGGCTTCATATAAATGAAGAGCTGATGCAGGAGTTAAAGAATGTCAAGGCGGCGGTATCGGTAACGGAGATACTCCTGACCGTTGACGCGATGACGGGTCAGGATGCGGTTACCGTAGCGAAGGCTTTTGATGAAGCGTTGGGAATAACCGGTGTGATAATGACCAAGCTTGACGGAGATACGCGCGGCGGTGCGACGCTTTCCATAAAAGCAGTGACCGGCAAACCAATCAAGTTTTGTGGGACAGGAGAAAAGACAGAGGATATAGAGCCGTTTTATCCCGACAGAATGGCTTCGAGAATACTCGGGATGGGGGACGTGCTCACACTCATAGACAAAGCTCAGGCAGCCATATCCGAGGAGCAGGCGGAGAAGATGGCGAAGCGGATGCAGGAAAACTCTTTTGATCTTAATGATTTTGTTGAGCAGTTCTATTCGCTGTCGAAGATGGGGGATCTTAATGAGGTAATGGGGATGATGCCCGGATTCGGGAGAATGAAGGTAGACAAAAACGCCGGGGTAGACAAGAAGGAAATAGAAAGGATCAAAGCCATAGTCCGCAGTATGACGGCGCAGGAGAGAAAGAATCCGAAAATACTCAATTATTCCAGAAGAAGAAGGATAGCGGCGGGAAGCGGTACAACGGTAGCTGATGTAAACAAGGTGATAAAGAAATTCGAGCAGATGAAGGAGCTTATAAAGCAGTATTCGGGCAAGAAGGGCGAAAAGCTCATGAAGAATTTCAGGTTTTGAAAATGAATGATCATCCGGAGACGGATTCAGAAATAAACGAAGAAGAAACATCGGAGGAAAAAAAGATGGCAGTAAAAATGAGATTGACGAGATTAGGCGACAAAAAGAGTCCATTTTATCGTATAGTCGTAATTGACGGCAGGAAGGCGCGTGACGGAGAATATGTGGATCTGGTCGGGACTTATAATCCTCTAACACATCCCGCAACGATAAATATAGACGCAGACAAGGCAAGAAAATGGATAGAAAACGGAGTACAGCCTACGGAAACAGTCAGAGCATTGCTTGCGTCACAGGGGATCATAAAGCACAAGAAGAGTGCTAAGCAGACTACCATAGAAGAAACGGTAAAAGAGTAAAGGTATGGTAGAATTAGTCAAGTATATAGTAGAGCAGTTGGTCGATAATCCTGAGGCTGTGCAGGTTATCAGCAAGATCGAGAATGACGTTGAAGTGATCACTGTGTGTGTGGACGACGCCGATACGGGAAAGATAATCGGGAAGCAGGGGCGGATAGCAACTGCGATACGGACGGTTGTCAAAGCGGTCGGAGTAAAGCAGAACAAGCGTTATTCGGTAGAAATAGTAGACGAGCTGGAGCCGTAGAGGATGGAAAGGGTACCTTTAGGCAGGATAGTGAAAGCGCAGGGCGTAAAAGGTGAAGTGAAGGTAGCGGGATTTCCGGAAGAGCTTATTTCGCACAGAGGTATAAAATATGTTTATATCGACGGGCAGCGAATAAGCGTGAGGAGTCTCAGGGTAAACAAAGGCTTCGCTTACATGGGCTTTTCAACCATAACCGACAGAAATCAGGCGGAAACACTCAGGAATAAAGAGATATTTGCCGACAGATCGGACTTGTTGCTGCCTGAGGGGAGGTATTTTATAGACGATATAATCGGCTGTAAGGTAGTTACCCAATACGGGGAAGCGATCGGCGAAGTATACGAGATCATGCAGAATTCGACCTCGGCGGACGTGTACGTACTGAAGGGGGAGCAGGGAGAGATAATGTTTCCTTTTCTGAAGAAGGCTCTTAAAGAGGTAGATCCCGAAATGAAAAGGATAGTCGTGAAGAAGGAAGTTTTTGATGAGATAGCCGTTAAAGGCGGGGAGAAGGAAGAATGAGGATAGATATTCTCACTCTTTTTCCCGAAATGTTTGCGCCGTTGTCCTCGAGTATTATAGGGAGGGCGAGGGATGAAAAGAAACTGACGGTAAATATAGTGAATATAAGGGATTATTCTCTTGATAAACATAAAAAATGCGACGATTATCCTTTTGGAGGCGGTGCGGGGATGGTTATGACCCCTCAGCCTATAACTTCAGCATTTGAAGCCGTAGATCCCGGAAGAGAGGCTTACAGGATATACATGTCGCCTAAGGGCAGGACTCTTACACAAAAGGAAGTGCCGTTGCTTGCCGGGAAAGAGTGGCTGATATTGCTTTGCGGGCATTATGAAGGCGTCGATCAGAGGGCTTTGGATCTTAATATAGATGATGAGATTTCAATAGGAGATTATATCCTGACAGGGGGAGAACTGCCCGCTATGGTGCTTACGGATGCCGTATCGCGTTATCTTCCCGAAGTGCTGCACAGCGATATATCGGTATGTGAAGAAAGTTTTTCGGAGGGACTGTTAGAATATCCGCAGTATACGCGTCCCAATACTTTCAGAGGACTTGACGTGCCGGAGGTGCTGCTCAGCGGACACCATGCCAATATAGCTCGTTGGAGGAAGGAAAGAGCGGAGGAACTTACCGAAAAACTCAGACCCGATCTCATCAGAAACAAAAAGGATTGATTTAACGGCATCGGGATCAGATCGGGACAGCGTCGGGGTTTGCCGGCAATCCGGCAAATGAGGTAGTCGGATCGGTATGAAGTCTTTTTGCCGGAGGATTTGCGGGAGAGAGACGTCAGGAGATCCGAAAAGGGGAGGAAATGACAATGCCGACGTCAGAGACGAAAATTAATTGGTTTCCGGGACATATGGCAAAGGCGCTGCGCATGATAGAGGAAAATCTTGCGCTTGCTGACGCGGTCGGATACGTGTTGGACGCGCGTGCGCCTGCAGCTTGCATAAACCCCGCACTCGACACTCTTATTTCAGATAAGGGCGTCGTTTTTATACTTACCAAAAAGGACCTGTCTGAGGAAAAAGCGGTCAGGGCATGGGAGGAATACTTCTCGGAAAAAGGCGGAGTGGCGTCGGTGAACGCTGCTGCAGGACTGAATATTGCCGCTGTCAAAGCCGCTTTTGAAAACACGGAAAAAAAGCGTGTAAGCAGATTTGAGAAAAAGGGGATATATACTCCGGTGAGAGTTATGATCATAGGCGTGCCGAACAGCGGTAAGTCTACGCTCATAAATGCGCTTGCGGGCAAAAAATCAGCTGTGACGGGCGATAAACCGGGAGTCACAAAAGGAAAACAGTGGGTAAGACTGAGCAAAGGACTTGAGCTTATGGATACTCCCGGCACTTTGTGGGGAAAGTTGGAAAATCCGTTGTACGCGAGGCATCTGGCGTATATCGGAAGCGTGAGAGACGAGGTCGTCGACATGACTGAGCTTGCAGCGGATTTTCTCGAAGAAATGGCTGAAAAATATCCCGAAAGACTCAGAGAAAGATATAAAACCGAATTGCAGCAAAAAGGCGCGGACATGCTTGAGAGTATATGCCGTGCGCGAGGATGTATGCTTAAGGGCGGCGAACCGGATCTGGAAAGAGGCGCAAAGAGCATAATCGAAGATTTCCGGAAGGGCAGGCTCGGAAAGATATGTTTGGAGATGCCGGATGAAAGAACATAAGGAATTGTCGGAGTTTGACAGGAAATACCTCAAAGAAGGATATACGGCCATCGCGGGAATGGACGAAGCCGGCAGAGGTCCTTTAGCGGGACCGGTGGTGACGGCGTGCGTAGTAATGCCTCTCGAGGAAGATATGCTGATCGTAGGGGTAAACGACAGCAAGAAACTCACGGAAAAAAACAGAGAAAGGCTTTATAAGAAGATAGTTGCCGCGGCGAAGGAATACACGGTGTCGGTAGTGGATGAAAGCGTGATAGATGAAGTTAACATCCTTGAAGCCACGAAGATGGGGATGAGGGACTGCGTATCCCGGATAAAGAGAGCGGACCTGATACTCACAGACGCCGTAAAGATAGAATCCGAAATAACTTTGATCCCCATGATACACGGAGACGCGTTATCATATTCCATAGCGGCGGCGAGTATAATAGCTAAGGTGACCAGAGACAGGATAATGAGGGAATTTGCGGAGATATATCCACAGTACGGGTTTGAAAGACATAAGGGATACGGAACGGCTGAGCATATCAGAGCGATAAAGGAATGGGGGCCTTGTCCGATACATAGGAAGAGTTTTATCGGACGGATTATCGGGAATGGAGAAAAATAGCAGGGCCGAAGGAAAAAAAGGAGAAAAAGCGGCAGAGAAAATATTGCGGAAGAAGGGCTACAGGATACTCGAACGCAATTATACCGCACGTCACGGAGAACTCGATATAATCGCTTATAAGAAGCCTTATTATGTATTTGTCGAAGTAAAGAGCCGGAAGGACACGGCTTTCGGACTGCCGCGCGAAGCTGTGGACGAGAGGAAGATAAAGCGTATACTTTATGCCGCGAAAGAATATATGACTGTCAGAAAGCTGAATGACGTTTTTGTGCGGTTTGACGTTGTGGAGATAACGGACGGGAAAGCGGAAATTATTGAAAATGCGTTCGGAGAAATTGAAAACAGGTATTAAAAAGGTTGCAAAAATAGAGGATATATGATAAACTGTTTCGGTGACTTCGGGCGTTCCTCTGATCTGAAGAAAAAAAGGTGAATGAACGTCGTGTAAACAGGAGGAAAAGTCAAATGGATATCATTAAGTCTATCGAGCAGGAAAGCCTGAGAAGCGATGTGCCTCAGTTTAACGTAGGCGATACCGTGAGGGTATTGTTCAAGGTTATAGAAGGAAACAAAGAAAGGATTCAGGCATATGAAGGAGTGGTAATATCGCGTAAGCACGGCGGACTCAGAGAAACATTTACCGTAAGACGCATATCTTCGGGCATAGGAGTGGAAAGGGCATTTCCGATACACTCTCCCAAGATAGAGAAGGTAATAGTGGTGCGTCAGGGTAAAGTAAGACGCGCAAAGCTTTATTATCTCAGAGAAAGGACCGGAAAAGCCGCGAAGATCAAAGACAGGATCTGACGGTGCGCCGGAAGGAAAACGGATAAATGATACAAAGCCTCACTGCAAAGCGGGGCTTTGATTTTTTTATTTTGTTGACGGAAAGGGTAAAATGTTATATAATAAGTAAAAACGCGGAGGTGCAAAATGAAAGTATATTTGCTTCAGGACGTAAAAGGACAGGGCAAGAAAGGAGAAATAATCGATGTGAGCGACGGATACGCCCGAAACATGCTGTTTCCGAAGAAACTTGCCATAGTCGCAACAAATGACACGATAAACAGCGTCCGCCTTCACGAGGAAGCGGTAAACAGGAAGAAGGAAGAGGAGAAAGCCGCACAGATAGCGCTTGCAGGGGAACTCAAGGGTAAGGAAGTGAGCGTAGCCGTGAGGTGCGGTGAAAACGGAAAGGTCTTCGGGAGCGTAACGGGGAAGGAGATCGCGGAGGCTCTGACGGAAATGGGCTTTACCGTGGATAAAAGACAAGTGGTATTGAAAGAGCCCATAAAATCTGTAGGAAAGTATAAGGTGACCGCGAAATTGTATGCTAACGTGGCGACAGAATTTACAGTTGCAGTCGTGCCAAAGGAAGGGACTTAAATACATAAAGGTGAGCGGAAAGGCGCTTTGCACAGTCGGAAAACCGCTGTAACGGCGGCTTTTCTTGTGTTCTGTTACGTAACGGTATAACTGCGGCTTATGAGTCCGGAATCGTAACGGTATAACTGCGTTTTATGAGTCCGGAATCATAACGGTATAACTGCGTTTTATGAGTCCGGAATCATAACGGTATAACTGCGGTTTATGAGTCCGGAATCGTAACGATATAATAAAGTTAAGCTGACAGATAAGAAAAAAAAGAATTATGCGGATGCGGGAGCATAAATATAGATATATAAAGAGCTTTTTATTTTAGCTGAGTAAAGGTACTGCCGCGCGGAAGCGTTCAAACGATATTTCAGCTCGGGAAAGAAAGCGACAGGGGAAAAATATGAGTGTTGAGATTTGGATAGGCATATGTATACCTTTTCTCGGGACGCTGTTGGGTGCCGGGACAGTGTATTTTATGAAGAAGGAAGTGGGAAGCCGCACGAGGAAAATACTTTTGGGATTTGCGGCGGGCGTAATGCTTTCGGCGTCGATGTGGTCGTTGCTGAGTCCTTCTGTGGAGATAGCGTCTGAGCAGGGTGTGCCCGAATGGCTCCCGGCGACAGTCGGGTTTGTCATCGGTACGGTATTCATGATATTTGCCGATAAGTTTTTCAACGAAAAACAGGCGGAGAAGAAGGGTCTGAATACGGGTTTATTGTTTTTCTCGGTCACAGTGCATAATATACCCGAGGGAATGGCGGTAGGAGCGGTGTTTGCGGGGATGATGTCTGCGGGGGCGGATATAAGTTTTGCTTCTGCTCTGACCTTGGCTTTGGGGATAGCGTTGCAGAACATGCCTGAAGGAGCGATAGTTTCGATGCCTATAAGGAGCGCGGGAGCGAGCAGGACCAAGTGTTTCGTTTACGGTGTGTTGTCAGGGGTAGTGGAGCCGCTGTCGGCATTGTTCACGATTTTGTTTTACAGTCTGGTGAATCCCGTACTGCCGTATTTACTGTCATTTGCCGCGGGGGCGATGATCTATGTTGTTGCGAGGGAGCTTATTCCCGACGAATATGAGGAAGGGACAGGCGAAAGCGGGATAATAGCCTTAGCGTGCGGTTTTGTAGTAATGATGATAATGGACATAGTTTTCGGATAGGAAGCGAGGGAGAAGACAGGTTAAGGAAAAAGTCATAAGTGTGTGAAAAAGATCAGAATAATGATATTCAAGAAGCCGAGGCTTATTGAATAAGGGTAAAGAGCCCGCACTCGGGAAGGAAAACGAAGCGCGGGCTCAAATTATAGGATACAGGATGGTAAAAGCGACGATACGGGGAAGCCGGAGAAAAATATTAAATTATGGAAAAAAACACTTGTGTTTTTTGTGTGATTATGATAATATATAATTATTAAGGCGGTTAAGAAAGCAAGGGAAAAAGTAAATTTTCAGAGCTGGATATATGTGACGGCAGCTTGGTCGGAAATGAAAAAATGGGGGCGTTTCCGTATCAGGGAGGAATGACGCCGGACTGAAAGGAAAAGGAATCGGAGAAGCTTAATTGATCAAGAATGGTCAGATAAGAGGAAGGGAGAGATAATACGCCTTAATTGTAAGGAGGAAAAACATGAAAGCAAGAAGAAGAGGGTTTACGATCGTAGAGCTTATGATCGTGATAGTGATTATAGGAATCCTGATTGCGATCATTGTTCCGACGGTAACAAGCGCCATAGACAGTGCAAACAAGGCCAGCGATCAGAGTGACATGAAGAATATGAACACTCAGCTGCAGCTGTATAAGATAATGGAAGACGTATCTTCGGTTGATTATCATGCAGCGGTATTGTGGCTCACGTCAAACGGATACAGTTTGCAGTCCAAGGCGTCGAATCAGTCATTCTGGTTCAATTCAAGGACCGAGACGATAGAATACGGGACAATAGAGGAGATGATCTCCTCGTCATCGCTGACGGGCGGAACTGTGCTTGCCTCAGATCTGAACACCGATCCCGGAAGGATATCAAATAATCCCGATCTCACGTTGATTGACCAAAGGGCCGACAATGACATGATCGTAGCCGTAAACGGCATAAGGAATCTTGTGAATAATGCGATAGCCGAAGTCGGGAACACGTATGACAATGTAACTGCGAAGATGCAGGAGCTTTTCAACGGGTATCTTGAGAAGGTGGACAACGGAGAGGTTAAGACAAAGCTCATGGCTTTTGATCCTGCCGAAACGATGTACATATCCGAATCGGGAGTGTATTATAACGGGACGGCGACGACGATAGAGCAGGTAATGTTTGCCCAGTCGATAAGGTACATATCTGCATCGAGCTCTGTCGCGGGCACGAAATATGACCTCAACGACGCAACGATCCAACTGCCCAAGACATTGCTGTTGGTTATGCCCGAAGCATTGTCGCGTTTGTCGAAGGTGATATTTGAAGGTAAGAACACTCAGTTCATAACCGGGAGCCTTGACAGTGCGGTAGCTGCGGAGAGCGGTTTGGTAATGGTCACGCCGAGTGAGATAAGCAGCAGAGAAGAACTCAAGTATGAGGTGATTTACACTCAGAAGGAGGCCGTTTATGACGACGGCGGGATAGAAAAGACCGTAAAGATTGCCGTAAACGAGTCAAACATGGCATTAAACGGCAATATAGCAGATTATGATGAGTCGTTGGCGGGGAAGAAGATGCTTCGCGAGTACTTGGTGCCTTCGCTGAAGATAATCAATAACGGATTATTTGCGAATGTATCAGGAGTGGAAGTAATAATGAGCAGATCCAGCAATATAATTGTATGCTATGCAATAGCCTACGGGTCCAACGGAACGATAATCGGAACGGTGGTGATGGGTTACTGCACGGATATAACTGCCGGATCGGCGGATAAGACCAATGACCCGCAGAATTCGACGAAAGATTATCTGTATAATGTCAGTGATCCTTTCCAAGGGTACGATTTTTCGTCGGTATTCGGGGAATACACGGTAAAGGCGTATTCCGGTGAAACCCCGTATACTCTCACGGATGTCGGAAATTCATTTTTCTTATACGAACCTCCTGAGGGCGAAGGGTTCCCCCACGAGCAGGCAGACAGATTCGAGCTTTTATACGGAGACAGGGTATTTTTCGTTAAATATATCTGAAAAGACTGAAATACCGATAAAACAAATGAAAATATCGGCTTGAAGAATGCCGAAAAAAAATAAGGAGAATAGTTATGAAGACAAAATTTGTATTGCTTACGGCAATTTTGTTGATCGTGATGGCTTTAGCCGTAGGATGTAACGGTTTGATAAGTCAGGTCAGCAGCATATCGATAAAGACATTCCCGAGAACGGAATATACTGTCGGTGAAAATATCGATAATGAAAAGATAGTGATTGACGTAGAATTCACAAACGGCGCAAATCAGATCATAGAGTTCACAAAGGCCAATGCAAGCAGTGTTGGCGTGACCATTGAGAATTTCCACACCGATACGGAAGGTTCCCGTACCGCTACCGTGACGTACAGCAGTGTATCCTGTCGTTTTGATTATGTGGTAAAGAGTGCGAGTTCTTCCGGATTTGCAGGGGGCAGCGGAACAGAGACCGACCCGTATCAGATAGCCAATGCCGAGCAGTTCAAGAACATAGTTCTCAAAGGGAATTCCGATGTTTATACATATTATAAGCTTATTTCCGACATAGATCTTTCCGGACTCTATGTAGAAGGGGACCCGTATTACAACAAAATAGACGTAGGTCACTTCAAATATCCCAGAGTTTCCGACTATTCATTCAAAGGAAGCCTTGACGGAGCCAGACCTGCCGGCGGCAACTTTGCTCTTATGAACTTCACGGCAATAGACGATCTCGGAATAATCGGATCTATTTCTCAGGGCGATTTTTCCAATATAGACATAAGGAACTTCAATACGCTCGGTTACAGAGTGGGCGCATTCGGAACAGGAACATTCTCCGATATCCTTCCCGATAACCCCGCAAACGACACGTATGCGACATTTACCAATGTGCACGTACTTGCCGACTGCAAGATGGGATTTGCCGGATTCATCTATCAGGCAAAGAACACCAAGAGTGTGACCTTCAACAGCTGCACGATGGCAGGAACAGTCTTCGGAGACGGCAATAACGTCGGCGGATTTATGGGCGATTCCCAGACTCTCACAAGAGAGACAGTTTTCAATAACTGCGAAATGACGGGTTCTGTTCTCGGATATGAATTTGTAGGCGAATATGTCGGATGGCACACCATCGAGCTGGTTTACAACAACACTCCTCATACTAAGGAAAACGTAAGCCACTTCTCGACAAGCACAGACCCTCTTAACGAAGGAACGAAACTCGACGTATTCAATGTGAATCCTGCCGATATAACAAACGGAACACTTACAGATCCCGGTATTTCCGATGCCGCATATTACAGAGTTGTGTACACCACAGTGCTTGATCACTTTGTAAAGATCGACGAAACAAACTATAAGCTTCACTTTGCCGGCGGATATAATACTCCCGTATATGTGAGCGAAAAGCTCAGCGGCAGCGAATGGGAATTCCCGGCATATACGCGTGCTTACTTCAAAGTGCCTTCGAATATCAATTTCTTCAATAAGGACGGCGTTACTCCCATCACAAGGAGCGATTGCTGGGTAGAAACCGCTCCCGACATCATCGGCGGATTGTTCGTAGCCGACAACTTCAGCGGCAACTCTCTTGTTATAGGCAGGTATTCCGCTAATCCGGGTCAGCTTACCGTATTCGTGTTTGCATACAACGCTGAAGGCGAAGTTATAGCTGCATCTCAGAAAATTGTTCTTACTTATTGATTCGGAAAAGGAACGGGTATATAAAGCAAAGCCCGAAGTTTGAAGAGATCATCGAGTAAACGACAGAAAGGGTCCGGTATCATTACCGGACCCCTTTTTGATATAAGAGCCATGCACCCGTGACGCTTTTCGAAGTCTGCAGCACCCCGACTATCATAAGTATCAGATATAAGAGCCATGAAGCCGTGACGCTTCCCGAAGATACGATTGCTCCGATGTTTCCGAAAAACGGCGGGAAGGCATGTTCGGCGGAGGATATACATCCCTCAGTATATAGAATACAACGAAAGCCCGTGCAATGGGTGGATATTGCATAAATTAATATACAGCTCTCAGTATATAGAATACAACAAAAGCGTCATTGAGATATCAAGGAGGATATTATAAAGCGCGACGCTTCGGATATGACCGTTTTGAGATTTCGGCAAAGCAGTGCAGCGGTGAGGTTGCAGAAAAAGGCAGTGAGGGCTGTCGATGGAAGACCTGCGAAATACGCTGCTGAAAGGGCTGTAGAAGAAGGTAATACAAAAGGCCGCTGTATGAACAGCGGCCCCTTATTTATAACAGAGGTATAGAAGTTAAAACAGTCAGGTCTTTTGTAAATTGCAAAATTCAAATACTTTTTCTTTTGTGAAAGGCTTATTCAAGCTCTTCGAAAGCGCCTCCGAGGAGATGGATCATTGCGTTGCGTCGGGATAGAGAGGAAGGCTGAAGAAGGCTTCGCAAACTCCGTCGCCGTAGTCGGTGCAAGGCGGGATGACCGCATAGCCGTAAGAAGAAACTATGAGTTCCACCTGCATAATCACTTTCATGATGATATTGATGCAGATGTCGATAGTAAAGTTGTAAACCGTAGATCCGCTGTCCGACGAGCTCCCGGTGTAGGTGCCTATCTGACTTCCGGCACTTACCACGCTTGTGAGCTGGTAGGGGATTATGGATTGGTTAGGAACGCAGAGCACGATATCGAAGGGCACTGACAAAGTTGAAGTGCCCGTACCGGGCGTGCCTGCAGAGTCGGTGTAGTTGACAGTGAGCGGGATAACAACCGTGCCCTGAAAACGGGCGAGATTGGAGTCCTGCTGAGGCGTGATCACGAGGTTTTGTATCGTGCCGTTGACCGACGAACTTCTTGCGCTTACATAAGTAAGCGGAGTGGAAGGAGAAGCCGGCGTGACGTTTGATACAGTAATGTCCTGGTCGGTGAGCGTCTGCTGTTTCAGGCAGGCGTCGAAAACTCTATTGGCTTGAATACACACCTTCTCGGCGGTATCCGAACATTGCATGATTATTGACATGGCTTTATCTCCGTAATAATATTGATACCGTTTCGAATGGCGGTATATTGTATTATATGCGGGAAGAAAACTCATGGTGTCAGTTTTTTCGGTCAGAGGGGTATAAAAAACCTGAAGGCGGAAAAATTCATTCTTCGGTATCGTTTTTTATTTCGGAAAGTTCGAAAACGACGTTTTCATTGTATTTTTTTAGTTCAGAGTAAAATTCGTTATAATACTTACTGTCAATAATTATACGGGATATCTGAGGCTGATCGGATTTATTTGTGAAGCAGATATAGAGCTGATTGTCGGCAAGTACGAGTTTCCAGATTTTGTCGTTTTTGATGTTGCCGCCGAAAAGATCCCATAAGAAAACGAGTCTGACGCCTTTTTCGCTTATGCTGTAAGAAATAAACAAAAATCGCAACAATATAAAGATTACGAAAACTGAAAGTATGGTGGTAGCTATTTCAAAAGCGAGAGAAACCGAAAAGTAACCGAAAGCTTCGGTCCATTTGATGATGTTGAAAACTATGGCTCCCGTCCAGAGCAAAGAAAAGACGATTATGATTATGTTTAAAAAAAGAGGTTTTTTTTAACGGGAATTTTTTCATTTACGGGCTCCGCATGTAAATATTATAGTGGAGTTATTTTAACACATGGTAAATATTATAGCAAGCAAATCGCTTGAAAAAAATGAACGAACATGGTATAATATAACGATATACGCTGAATTTCGGCTGAATAAATAAAACAGACGCAGCAGAAAGCGAAAAAAGTTCAGAGTTGACGTGCGGTTTCTGACAGATGCCGGAGCAGAGTATTGACGGAGGTCGGAAATCGGTAAGGAGAAATATGAGGGTAATAAGCGGCAGATACAGAGGGAAAAAACTGACGGCTCCGGAAGGCGAGGTTTTCAGGCCTACGCTGGACAGAGTGAAGGAAACGCTTTTTAATATATTGCAATTCAGGATAATGAATGCTAAAGTTCTGGACCTTTTTGCAGGCAGCGGAGCGCTCGGGATAGAATGTTTGAGCAGAGGAGCGGACGAAGTTATCTTTGCGGACAACAACAGAGAAAGCATAGATTTTGCAAAAAGGAATCTCGTTAACATAGACGGACTGTACAGAATATTGGAGTGTGATTATAAGGTTGCCCTCAATCGGCTTTCGGGCAAGCGGTTTGACATAATCTTCGTAGATCCTCCGTACGGATCGGGACTTTACGAAAACGCTCTCCGGATGATAGGCGAAAATGAATTTTTGTCTCAGGACGGGGTAGCGATATGTGAGCATAACAGGCACGACGGTTTGCCGGGTGAAGTCGGCGGGCTGATAAAGACGAGGATAAAAGAAATAGGGTCCGTGGGGCTCAGTTTTTACGAAAGGAAAGAGGGAGAAGAAAAATGAACTGCATTATACCCGGGAGTTTTGATCCGCTGACAAAAGGTCATGAAGATATAATAAAAAGGTGTTCACTGCTTTTTGACAGAGTGATAGTGGCTGTTTCCGATAATCCCGAGAAAAAGAGCGTATCGTCGGAAATAAGGACGGTGATGATAAAAAAGGTCTTTACAGACTCATCTAACGTTACGGTAACGACAAATAGGGGTCTCACTGCGGAATTTGCGTTAAAATATGCGCCGTGCGTGATAGTCAAGGGTATCAGAGGGGAAAAAGACTTTGACTATGAGGCGGACATGGCAAAATACAACAGGGAGCTTTTCGGCGTAGAAACATTGCTCCTCAATTCGCGCGACGAATTCTGCAGGATAAGCTCTTCACGGATAAGGGAGCTTGCTTATTACGGATGCGACATAACGGGATATGTGCCGGAGAGTATATGCGGCGATATCATGGCAGTTTACGGGAGGAAGGAAGATGTTCACTGAAGAAAAGACCGTCATTACGCCGGACGAGCTGAAAGAAGCAATGCCCCTGAGCGACAAGGTCGCGGAAGTAAAGCAAAAAAACGATATCGTACTGAAGGAGTTCATGGCGGGAAGGGATAAAAGATTTCTGGTGGTTTCCGGACCTTGTTCTGCAGACGATGAGGACGCGTTGTCGGAGTACTGCGGCAGGCTGAGTCACCTTGCGGACAAACTTTCGGATAAAATACTTTTCGTAACGCGGATCTTTACCGCAAAACCTCGGACTAACGGCGAAGGCTATCTCGGAATGATGTATCAGCCCGACGGTAAAAATGTGGATATAGATAAGGGGGTACGCCTGGCGCGGCAAATGCTCATGCGCTGTATATCCGAAACAGGGCTTCCCGTAGCGGACGAATTGCTTTATCCGGAGTATTATGATTATTATGACGATCTGATAAGTTATTATTTTATTGGTGCAAGGAGCAGCGAAAATCCCGAGCACAGGAATATAGGAAGCGGTCTTGACGTGGTAGTAGGAGTTAAAAACAGCACAGGAGGAAACCTTATTTCACTTGCCGGCGCTGTTCATGCATGTCAGAACCCGAAAACCTTTTTGCTTAAAGGAAAACAGGTGAGTACGTGCGGAAATCCTTATGCTCATGCTGTATTGCGCGGGTTTGTGGACGAAAGCGGCGTGTTTTTTCCTAATTACAGCGAAAACAGCCTGAAAACTTACGAAATGCTGTGCGGCAGTATGGGAGTGATAAATAACAGCGTGATAATAGACTGTTCACATGCAAACAGCGCAAAACAGAGTATGAAACAAATACAGGCGGCAAAAAGGATCGTGGAAAGAAGATACCCGATAGTAAAAGGGATAATGCTCGAAAGCTATCTTTTCGAAGGACAGAGCGACAGTCAATACGGAGTGAGCCGTACGGACAGCTGTCTGGGTTGGGAGGATACGGAAGAGCTTCTGTATGATATTTACAATAAACTTTAAATAAAGGTATGTAAAACCGGAATAAAAAAGGTTTGCCGAGGCAAACCTTTTTCTGATCGGAATTTTGTGAAGTATCACAGGTATTCGCGTATATGTTTTACTGCAGATTTTTCCAAACGCGAGACCTGTGCCTGAGAAATACCTATTTCACCGGAAACTTCCGTCTGTGTTTTGCCTTCATAATAACGTTTGATAAGGATACTTCTTTCTCTGTCGTTGAGTTTTTCTATAGCCGCATTTACGCAGATATCGTTCATCCAGTTTTCGTCGTTATTTTTTTTATCTTTTATCTGATCCATTACAAGGACGGCATCCGAGCCGTCGCTGTAGACCGGTTCGTATAATGAAACAGGCTGAGCTATGGCGTCCAGGGCGTAAGCCACCTCAGAAACTTTTTTGTTGAGTTTTGCGGCCACATCGTCGAGGGTGGAAGAAAGACCTTCTCTTTCGAGTTGTTCTCGGGCCGTTAAGGCGGCGTAGGCGTCATCTCTGATGCCTCTGCTCACTCTCAGGGAATTGGACTCTCTGAGAAATCTTCTGATCTCGCCGATTATCATGGGGACCGCATAGGTGGAAAACCTTACGTCGAGGGAGCAGTCGAAGTTATCTACCGATTTTACAAGCCCGACACATCCGACTTGAAAAAGATCATCGGGATTATCAGTTTTACCCGAGTATCTTTGAAGTACGGACAAGACCAGACGGATATTGCACAGAATAAATCTGTCTCGAGCGGTGCTGTCTCCGGATTTTACTTTAAGCATCAGCTCTTTAGCCTCTTTTGCCGACAGCCGCGGAAGACTGCCGGTATCCACTCCGCAAATCACAACTTTCTTTTTCATAAGAATATTTTGTCGCATTATGCCGGAAATATACTTTTTTCGGAAACATCTCAGAATATTTTGTCAGAATTTGAGAAAGGGGCGCATTTATTTTGTTTTGGAGGAATATAATTGTCGGGAGGTGGAAACATGGATTACGATATTACCTTTAACGAACTCAGGTGCAAAGATGTAGTGAACACCGTGGACGGAAAGCGTCTTGGAAAAGCCACGGACCTTGTAATAGATCTGAAATGCGCGGTGGTATTGGGGCTGGTACTTCCCGGAGAGAAAAAACTTTTCAAGTCTTCAGACGATCTATTTATCCCCTGGCACCGGATCACGAAAATCGGCGACGATGTAATACTTGTCAAGATCAATGAAACCGATACCGAATGCCCAGCCATTCCGGCGCCGAAATAAAGTTTCGCTCATTGCGGAGGATAGCTGTAGGCGGCGAGGACATATCCCGTCGCTGAATATGATGTGAAAGGAAAAACATTAAAAATATAAAAACATGTTGTTTTACCGGAAGCATTTCGACGCGGATAAAAATGTAAGAGCGGAACGGGTATAAATCCCGGACAAAAAGAGCAGTAAAATCTGTAAAGCGGCAATGATACGCAGTCAGCCGAGAATAAAAAGATCCGTCCTGTTTGCAGAACGGATCCGTTTTATGATTTATTTATTGGTGGAAAAAAGCAGTTTTGTATAATTCGGTACGGGGTAAACCGAATCGGGCAGAATGGTTTCTGTTTCATCGACAATTGCCCGCAGTTTTGTCATATTATCGAGGAGTTCGCCAGAAATAAATCCGGCGGCTTCTTTATGCGACTTTTTGCACAGAGCTTCGGCTTTTGACAAAGTTTCCTTAAGTTGTCGGGCGGCGTTTATCTGAGCGTTCAGCAGCTCCCCGAGTTTTTGTATCATGGGAAGCTCAAAATCGGCGAGGTCAGATTTACCGCATGCGCTGAAGTTTGCATAGCCTTTTCCGAGTTCGTTGAAGTAGGAGAGGGATGCGGGCAAAAACAGCCTGTGATGCATGTCGAGCATGGTTTTAGCCTGAATGAGTCTTTCTTTGTTGTGGCGTTCGAAGAGCATTTCGTAGCGGGAATAAAGCTCCTTTTCGGAAAAGACTTTGTATCTGCCGAACAACTCAATATTCTTTTTCTCTATCAGTACGGGAACGACAGAAGCTGTATTTCTGAAATTAGGCAGTCCCAGTCCTTCGGCTTTTTTCACCCATTCTTCCGAATAGCCGTCCCCGTTGAAAATGATACGGCTGTGATCAGACAAAATATCGCTGATTATCCTGATTATCTCTTCATCGCGGTCGGCGGCGTTTTCGAGGCGTTCGCAGATGTATTCGACGGAATCGCAGAGAGCGGTGTTGAGCATGATGCAGGGTTCTGCAATGGAAGCGGAAGAGCCGGGCATCCTGAACTCGAATTTATCTCCCGTGAAGGCGAAAGGACTGGTACGGTTTCTGTCGGTGTTGTCGAGGAACAGTGTAGGGATGGTGGAGAGCCCCATGTCGAGGATGGTTTTTTCGCCGGAACTTTCATTGGTTTCGCCGATGAATGAGTGAAGCAAACGCGTGAGGCTTTCACCGAGGAACACGCTGATTATTGCCGGAGGGGCTTCCTGTCTTCCCAGACGGTGATCGTTGCCTGCCGAGGCGATAGAAAGACGCATGATATCGGCATGGAGGTCTATCGAACGCAGTACGGCGGCGATAAAAAGAATAAAACGTTTGTTGCCTTCTATTGTAGAAGAGGGTTTGAAAAGGTTGACTCCTTTATTGGTGATGAGAGAATAGTTGACATGTTTACCGCTGCCGTTCACGTTATCGAACGGCTTTTCATTTAGGAGGCATCTCAGGCCATGTTTGATGGCGGTTTTTTTCATGACTTCCATAGTAAGGTGGTTATGGTCGCACGCTACTGCCGCTTGTTCGTGAAGAGGAGCGAGTTCGTGTTGGGAAGGGGCGACTTCATTATGTTTGGTTTTGCTTGTGACTCCCAGTTCCCAAAGACCTCTGTCAAGGTCGGCCATATAATCCGAAACGCGGCGGTTGATGTTGCCGTAGTAATGGTCTTCCATTTCCTGACCTTTGGGAGACATTGCTCCGAAAAGGGTTTTGCCGGTCAGTTTCAGGTCTTCGCGGAGGGCATAGAGTTCGCTGTCGATAAGGAAATACTCCTGTTCCGCGCCGATGCTCGGGGTAACGCGGCGGGTTTCGTTGTCGCCGAGGAGCCTGAGAAGACGGACGCAGAGTTTATCGAGAGAGTCCACCGAACGAAGGAGAGGGGCTTTTTTATCGAGAGCTTCGCCGTTGTAGCTGATAAAAACCGTCGGGATGCATAAAGTACCGTCTTTAACAAAAGCGGGAGAACCGCAATCCCATGCGGTGTAACCGCGGGCTTCAAAAGTGGCGCGAAGACCTCCGCTGGGGAAAGAGCTTGCGTCTGATTCGCCTTTTATAAGGTTTTTTCCCGAAAATTCCATCAATGCCTGCTGATCGTCCATGACGTTGATGAAGGCGTTGTGTTTTTCGGCAGGAGAACCGGTCATTGGGATGAACCAGTGACAATAGTGCGTTGCGCCGAGGTCAACTGCCCAGTCTTTCATGGCGCACGCAACCACTTCTGCAATGGTGGAATCGAGAGGCGTGCCTTCCACGATCGTTTTCTTTAACGAAAGGTAAACATTTTTCGGAAGTTTTTCACGCATCACGCGGTCGTTGAATACGTGGGAGCCGAAAATATCATTAATACTGTTTTTCATATTTTCCCCTGATCAAAAAGAATAAATAATACAAATTTATTTTCATAAATTTTCCGACTTTTAAAGTATAACACAAAACAAAGCAGTTCCCAAAAAATATCAGGGGTATAATTAATTTTTGCAAAATTTTTCAGAATATGTTAAAATAAAAGGGGAGAGAGATATGGCAGAATACGTTGAATTCAGAGTCAGAGTACCCGAAGCTCTCATAGAGGCTTTGTCAGGGGAGTTTTCTTTGAGTAAAGGCAGGGCTGCCGAACTTATCAGGAAAAAAGATATCAGACTGAACGGAGCGAAATACGGATCGGACAGTAATGAAGGCAGCGGGATGGATTATATTCTGAAAGTCGGGGACATTCTCGGGGTTTATCTCAGGAATGAAGAGTCGGCGAGGATAAAAGCCGAAATAGTCTATTCGGACGATAATATAGCCGTAGCCGTAAAGCCGCCGGGAGTAGAGAGCAGCGGACTGCATTCTATGGAAGGACGCGTGGAACGAGCCGTAATGAAGCCTGCAAGAGCTTGTCACAGACTGGATTATAATACTTCCGGACTGAATGTTTTCGCTTTGAGCGACGCGGGGTATAAAAGCATGACGGAATGTTTCCGTGAAAGGAGAGTCGAGAAAACGTATCTTGCAGAGGTCGTGGGGGACGTGAAAAGCCATGATGTGGTCAAAGGGTATCTTTTCAAGGATTCGGCAAAGAAGAAGGTTTACGTATACAGTGAAAAGCGAAAGGGGAGCGTATACGCAGAAACTGAATACAGGCTGGCGGGAAGTACGGGGAGAGCCGATGTGATCGAGATCAGAATACATTCGGGTCGGACGCATCAGATAAGAGCCATGCTTGCCGGTGTCGGCGTGTATATAGTAGGGGACGGCAAATACGGCGATTATAAGATCAACGAAGAATACGGCGAGAAGATACAAAGGCTTTATGCGGTCAGACTGAGGTTCAGGTTTCCGAAGGAGAGCGAAATGTATTATTTAGACGGTGCAGAGATGAAATATGTTCCCGAAAAATTAAAAACGTATTTAAAGTAGTGGAAAAACAGTTGCCACAAAAGGGAAATTATTATATAATAAACAAGTTAGCTTTGTTATAGCGGAGAAAGACGTATGATCAAACACGTAGTATTGTATAAACTGAAAGATAATACCGAAGAATCGAGGAACGCCGTAGTGGAGAAGTTTGAATCCATGAGGGGAAAGATTGATGTTTTGAGGAGCATCGAAGCCGGGAAGGACAAGATGGGATCGGGTCGCAGTTACGACGTGTGTCTGATATGCACTTTTGACAGTATGGAAGACTTGAAAGCGTATGCAGATCATCCTGTTCATCTTCCCGTGAAGGCATATATCGGGGAAGTTGTGGAGAGATCGGTAAGCGTAGATTTTGAAGAATAAAGCACGAAACGATTTTGAGGTGAAAACATGAAAAAGATAGCTTTGGCACTTGTAGTTTGTCTTGTCGTCGGTATAATGGCCGGGTGCACGTCCGGTTTCATGTCGGAAATTGAAATGCTCAATGTGACGCAGAATCCGGAAGTCAGCATAACGCTCAGTTATACGGACGCGGAGAGCGTGGAGAAGAGCTTTACTATGGTATTTGAGCTTCATTACGATAAGGCGCCTATAACGGTCACGAATTTTGTAAATCTTGTGCAGGAAGGCTTTTACGACAATACGATAATCCATACCTGTAACGTATCCAAGGTTTCGACATCCGATATATATTATATAGCCGGGGGGAAGTATGAGTTAGACAGCGAAGCCGATCAGACTTCTTCCAAAAAGTCACTGATAGCGAGCACGAAAGATTACCATATCAAGGGAGAGTTTGAGTCAAACGGCTGGACGGAGAATGATCTCAAGCATCTTGTGGGAGCGCTTGTAATGGACAGGGATTCGGGAGTGAGCGGTTTTGATTCTGCGAATACCGGATACTATATCTGCATGAACGACTACAATAAGAGAGACGGGAATTATGCGGTGTTCGGGACGCTGAAATCCATGAGCGGTAAGATCGGCGACAGGGAGATTCCCTCTCAGGACAGTCTTATATCCACTTTCCGTGACGACATGATGGGCATGAGCAATACCTCAACAGCTACCGATGCGGACGGCAATTCGGTAAAGATACCCAATCTCACGATAGTGGTTACCATGACGGTGAATACATTCGGCGTAACATATCCGACGGCAAAACACGTTTAAAGGCGTCGGGGTGACCGGGACGCAGTTCTTTGTTTCTGAGCTAATGCCTGAACGAAGTATCTGCGTCTTTATTTTTATATGGAGGACTTATGGCGGAGAGGCTGAAGGTAGAGAGTGTGGACGAAGGGAGCGTAGGGGAGGAGCTCGGTATACTGCCCGGCGACATTGTGACGGCATTTGACGGTCGTGCTTGCGAAGACATGCTGGATTACGGTTACTATGACTGCATGGAAAGGTTTTCGATGGAAGTCAGGCGCGGTGAAAAGCTCATGGAATACGAAATAGAGAAGGAAGACTGGGAACAGCTCGGACTCAATTTCACCGATGACAGCTATATAACTCCGATCACATGCAGGAACAGGTGTATATTTTGTTTTGTGGATCAGTTGCCGCCGGGGATGAGGGAAACGTTATACGTAAAAGATGACGATTACAGACTGAGTTTTGTGTCCGGCAACTATGTCACTCTGACGAATGTGGGCGAAAAGGAGAAAGAAAGGATAAAAAGGATGAAATTTTCTCCGATGTATGTGTCGGTCCACGCCACAGACGAAGATGTGCGGCTGAGGATGCTGGGGATCAAAAAAGCTCCCGCTATAATGCCTTTACTGAAAGAGCTTACTGAAGCCGGTATAACGGTGCATACTCAATTAGTGATATGTCCGGGCATAAACGACGGAGAGATACTCAGGAAAAGTCTTACGGATCTTTATTCGCTTTATCCGGGGGTAAAGAGCGTTGCTGTGGTGCCGGTGGGACTGACCGGGCACAGGAAAAATCTGAACGAGCTTCGGCTCAACAATAAGCGGGAAGCGGCAGAGCTCATCGATATAGCGGATAAATTCAATAAAAGCATAAAAACCGGGAATTTTGTATTTTGTTCCGACGAAATATACGTGACAGCGGAGAAAAAGGAACCGCCTTACGATTATTACGGAGATTTTGATCAGATAGAAAACGGAGTCGGACTGATGGCGAAATTCAGATACGAATTCGACGCGGCATTGAAGGACGCGGTAGCTCCCGGCAAAAACAGCTATACTATAGTGACGGGTAAGTCGGCGTCGGAGCTTATGGAAGAAACGCTGAAAGCCGCAAAAGCGAAATTCCCGGGACTGAGGGCAAATGTGGCAGTGGTAGATAACAATTTTTTCGGGTCCGATGTGACGGTGGCAGGTCTGCTTACCGGAAAAGACGTTATAGACGCATTGAAAGGTGCAGATGTCGGCGATGTTGTGCTGCTGCCGAGAGCCATGCTGAAAGAATTCGAAGACGTCTTTCTGGACGGTTCGACGCCTGAGGAATTGGTAAAACTTCTGAACAGAAGGGTCGAGATAATCGACGGCGGATATGAATTGGTCCGTGCCGTAGCGGTGACGGAGGAGATTTAGAATTTCGGCACGATGAAGGAGAAAACGGAAAAGCTCCGTGATTTCCGGCAGATCGGCCGGGAAAAGACGGAAAAGGTAACGTATCGGATGCAGTGTACTGCAATATTACGGAAATGGAGAGCATATGAAACCATTTGTGGCGATAATAGGGAAGCCTAACGTAGGTAAATCCACATTTTTCAATAAAGTTACCGGGGAAAGACGGTCTATCGTAATGGATGTTGCCGGCGTTACGCGTGACAGACTGTACGCTGATGCGGAATGGCTGGGACGCGAGTTTACGCTTATAGATACGGGTGGAATCAGGATAGGCGAAAATGAAGAGATGTCCGCTCACATAAGAAAACAGGCTGAAATAGCCGTGGAAACGGCAAATGTCGTATTGTATTTCGTGGACGGGAAAAACGGTCTTACCGCCGAGGACTATGAAGTGGCGCAGCTGCTCAGAAAGAGCAGTAAACCGGTATTGCTTGTGGTAAACAAGGTGGACAATTATCTTGGCTTCGATATGTCTGATTTTTACTCTCTGGGCATAGGGGAAGAGGTCATACCCATATCTTCGGAGCATATGCAGGGAGTGGGCGATTTACTGGATGAGGTGATCAAAAGACTGCCCTCAGAAGAAGAGGAAGAAGGCGGATCTCAAGGCATAAGGATCGCTGTAGTCGGGAAGCCCAATGCGGGTAAAAGCAGCCTTGTAAACAAGCTCATCGGGTATGACAGGACTATAGTCAGTAATATAGCGGGGACCACAAGAGACGCAATAGACGTTCCGATAGAATACGAAGGGGAAAAATTCATCCTGGTCGATACTGCCGGGATCAGAAGAAAGAGCCGTATAGACGACGAAACGATAGAAAGATATTCCGTAATGAGGAGTCTAGGGGCTATAAGGAAGTGTGATGTATGCGTAGTGGTGCTTGACGCCGGGGAGGAACTGTCGGAGCAGGACGTAAAGATAGCCGGGTATGCCGACGAACAGGGTAAGCCCGCCGTGATCGCGCTGAACAAATGGGATCTTATAGAAAAGGATACGTTTACCATAGAAAAATACCGTAAACGGCTTGAAACGGACCTGGCTTTCATGGATTATTTCGTATCGGTGGCCATAAGCGCGAAAACGGGGCAAAGACTGAATAAATTGATGCAGCTGGTAAAGGAAGTATATATATCGAGTAATTTCAAAGTAACGACCGGCGTGCTCAACGACGTGATCGCCGACGCGGTAGCCACAGTGGAACCGCCGTCAAAGAACGGCAGACAGCTCAAGATAAAGTATGCCACGCAGGTCTCGACGGCGCCGCCCGTATTTTTGTTGTTTGTCAATGATGAGAAGCTCATGCATTTTTCATACAAAAGATATCTTGTTAACAGCTTAAGAAAAGCGTTTGACCTGAAAGGGACTCCGATAAGGATCATAGTAAGGTCGAAGGAGGAGTAGATCGTTTGTTATGAATGTAAACGATTGGTGGATCTATCTGATATTTGCTCTGGCGTGTTATTTTTTGTGTAATTTTAATTTTGCGATATTTTTCACGAAAAAGATCAAAAAGGAGGACATAAGGAGCAAAGGCAGCGGCAATCCGGGGACAACGAATGTTTTCAGAGTATACGGATATAAGATGGGGCTGCTCATTTTTGTGTTCGATATGGGAAAAGGATTGGTCTGTGCTTTAGCCGGATACCTGATATTCGGGGCACTTTACGGGAATGAACTGGACGCCCGCTTCTTTGCTTATGTCGGAGGACTATGCGCAGGTCTGGGACATGTTTTTCCCGTAGTGTATAATTTCCGGGGCGGGAAAGGATTTGCTACAGGAATAGGCGTATTTCTTGTTGCTGACCCTGTATTTGCGGCGATAGGACTGGTGATAGGGGTAGTGGTGTTGCTGATAACGGACAGGATGTCGGTGTTTGCGTTGTTTTTTTTCGTGGCATTGTGCATTGAGAGCGCGATAACCATGTTGCCTGAAAAATGGATGCTTTTTATCCCGGTCGTATTGTACTGCGCGATGGTGGTATATGCTCACAGAAGCAATATAAAGCGGCTGATCAAAGGAAACGAAAATCCTTCGGGTATAAGGAAGATGTTCAGAAAATAAACTGTTCGGGGATCGGACCCGGTGATCCGTGACAAAAAACCGATCGAGGACATATATTGCTATATCCTGACGAAAAGGAGTTCGGTATGGAATATATTAGATGTCCGCGTTGCGAATTGAATTATATAGTGAAGGGAGAAGGGCTTTGCAGGGTATGCAGACGGGAATTGGCCGGCTGTTACAGCGAAGAAGATGAAGAAGAGGAATACGAGGAAGAAGCTGAAAACATTTGTCCTGTATGTGAACGTGTGATCGGGAAAGGAAGGATATGTGCCGAATGTGCGGCTAAGCTTGTCAAGAGTGAATATATAAGTTAGGGAAGATGAAGGTATTTGCCATCAGTGATCTGCATATGTCTTTCGGGGTGGACAAGCCGATGGACGTATTCGGAAGATGCTGGGATAATTATTTGGATAATCTGGTCAGGAACTGGCAGGACAAGATATCGGATGATGATCTGGTCCTTATGCCCGGTGATTTTTCGTGGGCGATGAGGCCGGAGGAGGCGGTGCTTGATTTCAGGTTTATAGGCGGGCTCAAGGGAAAGAAGATAATTCTGAGGGGGAACCACGATTATTGGTGGAATACCGTATCGCAGGTGAGGAAAATGCTGCCCGAGGGATTTTATGCGGTGCAGAACGATGCATGCAAGTTCAACGATGTGGTAGTATGCGGCACGCGCGGCTGGACATGTCCTCTCGGAGGGAACTGTGAAGGCTTGAGCGAGCAGGATATAAAAATTTATAAGCGTGAAACGGAAAGACTGAAGCTAAGCATATCTTCAGCGAAAAGACTTGCCGAAGAAGGCGACAGAATAGTATGTATGATGCACTATCCGCCTTTCAATGTTATGAGGGATGACAGCGAGTTTGTCAGAGTATTGGTGACGGAGAACATAAAGACCGTGGTTTACGGGCATCTGCACGGAAAGGAGTGCCGTGCGGACAGGCATATAAATAAGTTCGGGGCGGATTTCTATCTGGTATCTACAGACATAGTGAACCATGACCCGGTGGAAATACCTGTGAAATAAAAATAATTCAGACTGAAAGAGAAAATAATAAAAAAATGAAAAATCTGCATGCTTTATATTGTACGGCAAATTCTTGCGAAAAAAAGATAAGTGTGTTATGATTATACAGAAGGTAAAAAGTGGGGGAAAACGGTGCTTGCCGGGAGGAGATGAATGGCAAAGGAAAATAAAAGCGAGCTTTTTGAAAAGGGAAGTAAATTTACGTTTCCCAAGGCCTATTTTGTCGGGACTGATATAAGCGGGGTACTTGAATTTCTGAATGCGGGATCCGAATATGTGATCGATCCTCAGGAGTACGTTACGGATGAAAATGAAACCGAAATGGAATTTCTCGGGGTGGTCGAAGAAGGCAGCGAAGAGGACAGATTTGATTTTCTGCCTTCAAAGAACGTCAGGCAGAATGACATATCGGATGAAAACGGAATAAATTTAGGTTTCAATGACGCGGAGGACATAAATCCGTATATAAAAGATCCGAAAGCGGAAGGAGGCATCCCGATAATCGATGTGCCCGTGAATATACGGCCGAATCGTTCTCTTGAAATAACGAAGGAAAGGCGGATGTACGGCGGACTGCCGGCGGTAAACGGAGTGACGCCCGATGAACGGGAACTCAGAAGAATAATGGAAAGCGGAGGGTTTTTCGGGATACCCAATATAACGCTCAGTCCTCAGAACATCACCATTCAGCCGCAGACGGTAACGATGAATCCGCAGACGGTAACGATGAACCCGCAGACAGTCACAATGAATCCAGAGATCGTGACGATGAACCCGCAGACCGTGACTATGAACCCGGAAACCGTGGTGATGCAGCCGCAGACAGTGAATATACAGCCTGACGTGGTAAATATAAAGCCCGAAGCGATAAATATAATAGGGAACGAAAGTGTGACCGTGAGCAAGGAAGCCGTAACGCTCAGTGAAGCGGAGGCGGCGCTGTTGAGTGTTGACGAAGGTTTTTTATTGAACGAAGTCGGGCAAGGCGATACTGTAGCGGCGGAAGAAGGGTCGGCGGAAGCTGTGTCCGGGATGCAGGGAGATAAAGAGGATAACGCACAAGCGGAAAAGGCTGAAGAAGCCGAGGAAGAAGAGAGGTCCGGCGGAGTGGAGCTGAGGACGCGGGTTGTGGGCGTGATGCGGCCGGGGAGCACGGTATTTTACGATCCGCACACCGAGAGCAAAGCCAAGAAGGCGGGGATAGATTATACTCCGCAGCAAAATACTCTTCCCGGAGGGGAGAGCGCTGAGGAAAAGAGTAAGGAAGCGGCAGCCGCAAGCGACGAAAAAACCGAAACAGAGCGGAAAGCCGCAACAAACGAGCGCGAAAAGGATGAAGAAAACCTTTCCGAGATCAGAAGAGCCGACACGGAAAGGGACACGGAGACATATCGCAGACAGGTATTTAAAACTGCCAATGATCCGGTGATAGAAGAATTCGGAGCGTCCGTAGATGCTTCTGAATACAGGAAGGCTTACCGGAAGAAGTCAGGCGGATTTTTCGGAAGGATTGCCGAAAGACTCAGACGCAGGTTCGATAAGAAGAGCGGCAGATCGGTTTCTTCCGAATCCGGGCAGGATATTGCAGTACAGCCTGAGAAAAACGTATCTCATGCCGGTTCGGTGAAGGATATCAGCGATCTGACGTCGGTATACGATTATTTTAAGAAGTGATCAGATACCGGACAGCAAAAACGTGCATAAATACGGGCATAAATGATTACGGAGAAATCAGATGAAGATCCAGACGCAGTTAAAGATCGGAAAACTTACCGATGATTTCAGAGGGGAGTCGGTTTACGACGGAAAGAGAGTGATTTTGGACGGAGTAATCCCCGAGGATGAGGCGGAAGTGGAATTGAACGCATATATCAACGGAGTGTATTACGGTAAGGTAAAGCGTTTGGTTTGCCGGTCGCCATTAAGGGTGAAGCCCGAGTGTCCGTATTTTTACGAATGCGGCAAATGCGCTTTGCAGTACATGGATTACGGTTTTCAGAAAGAGAGAAAGACAAAGCTTGTAGCGGACGAGGTTAAAGGCGCGAAGGTATATGAGTGCGAAGGGCTGTATTATCCGTATAGATACAGGAACAGGACGAGTCTTACGTTTTCTCATTCCGGAGGCAGGATAGTGATAGGTTATGAAGCCGAAAAAACGGGACGGGTGACAGATATAGAAGACTGTACGGTTTGCGGGAAATGGATAGTGACTTTGTTGAATTGTCTGAGGAACTTCGCCGGGAAATTTTCATTAAAGGCATTCAGTCCTGCAAGCGGAGAGGGTGTGCTAAAAAAATGCAGAGCCATGTATGCCGAAGGGGCAGTCTGTTTGACTCTTCACACGACCGTGAGCAAGGTGATAGGACTGAATTGGCTGATGAAGGAGCTGGAACGGGAATTCGGGAAAGCCGAGCTTTATGTGTTTTCCGAAGGGTTTGATACAGGGGCGCCTTTGACTTATCGTGTGGGATCGGGAAGGATCCCGGGTGGTGAGTATATATCAGGGACGCGAGTCTTGACGCCCGAAACGGAGATTCCCAAGTGTGAGAATTTACATAAAAAGCTGATAAAGGAAATAAAAGATAAAAGCACGAGCGAAAGTATCAATGAATGCAGAGGCGTGTTGTCGGGATATGATTTTATAAGGCCCGATGTAAAGGGAAAGACGCTTATCAGCAACAATGCAGGAAATTTAGAAGAAAGGGCAAAAGCGATCAGACCGGACAGAGTAATGTTTTTTGCCGAAGATATTGCGGCATTGAGGACGGGGTTGGCTCAGAGCGAAGCCGCGGGATACATAATTGAATATGCTGTCCCATACGACATGCTTGCTCAGACCAAAAATGTCAGCACACTTGTTTCGCTTTGTCGGAAATAAGTTGGTATTAAAACGAGGCCGAAAGTTCAGTTTTTCGGCCTTTTTCAATAAAAATCCCATGATTTAAGCAGTGTTTGATAAAATAAAAAATACGGATCTGCACATGAAATTTCCGACTTGATCCGGCAAAGAGGCGAGGATGAGATTTTCTGCAGAAACCGATATTTGAGCAAAATAGCCGGCGCGCGCAAATGACACAACTTCGAATAAGCGATCGCGGCGGCAAGACGGTGCCTGTTCAATGACCGGAAGAAAGAGAGAATTTTATCGGTAAAAAATTGCGGCGTCGGACTGAAATACTTTTGATTTATGTTATAATGAAAAAGAATAAGCTTACGGAAAAACTGTTTGCATTGCGCAAGATATATTTTTCCGAAAGAGGTGGTCGGAATGGAAAAATTTCTGAAAATTGTTTTCTTTGTTTGCTGTCTGGCTTTTGCGGTGTTAACAATGATCGGGTGCGTCGACGATTTCGAAAAGGAAGATCAGGGAACAAATAATGACGAAAAAGAAAGTGTTGTTGAAGTGGAAGGGCTGATCCTTCAGCTCAGTACGGATGAGCAGTATTATTGGGTTTCTGGATACGAAGGGGAAGGCGGAAATATTGAAGTTCCCTCGTTGTACGATGATATACCGGTGATCGAAATAGGCGAAGCCGCATTCAAAGGTCAGACGGCGGTAAGTTCGGTCACTTTGCCCGAGAGTATAGAGGTGATAGGCAGAGAGGCGTTCATGGACTGTACGGGGCTGAGTTCATTTGTAATACCGGAAGGAGTCGCGGATATAGGTGAATATGCGTTCGCGGGCTGTACCGGACTGAGTAATATGGTCATTCCTGACGGCGTTGAGTCTGTAAGATCCATGACTTTTGCGGATTGCACCGGTTTGACCTCTCTGACGATAGGAAAAGGCGTAAAGGAGATATGCGACAGAGCCTTTTCGGGATGCGGTTTGACTTCGCTGATAATCCCCGAGGGTGTGATCCGTATCAGTTTCAACATAATCGAAAACTGTCAGCAGCTTGCTGTTCTCGAGATATCCGAAAGCGCGACGGACATAAGTGACATTGCTTTTCAAGGCTGCAGCAGTATAGTGAGCGTAAAGATGCCCGCGTCTGCGGCGGGATATGTGCCTATGAGCAGTGTGGAGGAAGTCGTTCTGACCGGCGGCGAGATCATACCCGCAAAAGCTTTCGAGTATGCAAGCAAGCTCAGATCGGTAGTTATTCCGGAAGGGATAGAGCAGATAGGCGCCTCCGCATTTTATAAGTGTACCTCACTGAATTCCATCGAGCTTCCGCAAAGCCTTAATATAATTTCCGGCAGTGCTTTTTACGAATGTGAGTCTTTGGAAGCTATCACAATACCGGAAAACGTTACAATTGTGGGAGAGTCAGCTTTTGAAAACTGTACGGCACTTACGCGGATAAATTGGGATGCGATTTCGGTAGCCGATCTCAGTGTAATAAGTCACACGTTCAATTTGGCGGGGACCGACGGCAGCGGGATAACCTTTGTCGCGGGAGACAAAGTCGAGAGCATTCCGGCGAATTTATTCTACGCGGGATACGGTAACGAACCTGCAAAAGTGATTTCCGTAAAGATGGGCAGCAGCGTCAAAACGATAGGAGAAAACGCTTTTAAAAACTGCGACACTCTGTCAAGAACGGAAATAGGGAATAACGTGGAGAGCATAGGGAAAGAAGCTTTTGCGGGATGTGAGAAGCTTACTTCGGTAATTCTTCCTTCAAGCCTGACATATATCGGACAGCTGGCTTTTAATAATTGTACCGGTCTGGATTTTGTCTTTTTTGAAGATGCCGACAATTGGCAGGTATCAGCGACTTCCGCTTTTGAAGAGGTCGAATCGCTTGAGGCTTATAAGCTTTCAGACGCTTCCGACGCCGCTTATCTACTGACAAATACATATTGTTATTATTTTTGGAGAAAAGCGCCGAAAATCTGATCCCGGCGTTTCTGCCGGATGGCGAAGCTTTTTTCCGTGTTCCCGAGGCACCGGGAGACGATGTCGGATGTTTTGTCGCGTTAATGAAAGTTTGCTCGGTGGTATCGTCCACGAAGTGCCGAGACGATGTCGGATGTTTTGTCGCGTTAATGAAAGATCGTTGCTGCCGGAATCGTATTTGTATGGCTGTAACGTCAATGTCTGTTAAAATCGAGCGGCTGATGCCGGTCGTTCCGGATTTTTAGCGACGGGGGATAAATTGTGTATCGTCGTGTTGCGTATCTGGTTATAAGGCATTATTATCGGGCGTTGCGGAATAAGGCGGTCGATAATGATCAATTGTGTTTGAACAGCGGTCTGATAAGAAGAGGTTATTTATGATATTTTATTTTTCCGGCACCGGAAACAGCGAATGGACAGCGCAAAAAATAGCCGAGAAAACGTCGGATAAGGCATATGATATTGTAAAGCTTAAGGAGCTTCCGGAAATCGACGGGGAGCAGCAGATAGGATTCGTATTCCCCGTATATGCATGGGGAGCTGCAGAGCCCATGACGGAATTTGCCAAAAAACTGAAAAAAACGAAAGCTTTCACTTTCGGGGTGTGCACTTACGGCGGAAATGCAGGAAAAACCATGAAAAAATTTTCTGCTGTCTATCCTCTTGACAGCGCATACGGTATCGAAATGCCCGATAATTATATATTGGGAGGAGAGCTTGAAGGACGGAATGAGGTTTTGCGGAAATTGAAAAATGCCGCTGAGGAGATCGACCGGATATCGGCAGAGGTCACGGCGCGGGAAAAGGTTTACCGTGTAAACGAAGGAAAATCAGCCGGACTGAAATCCGGACCGGTAAACTTCGGCTTCAACCGATTTGCACGATCGGCGGCGCCTTTTCATGCGGACAGGGAAAAGTGTGTCGGATGCGGGATGTGTGCCGATCAATGTCCTTCCGGGGCGATCACCATGACGGACGGGTATCCCGGATGGAAAGGAAGGTGTTGTCAGTGTTTGCGCTGTATAAATTGCTGTCCGCAATCAGCGGTTGAGTACGGTAAAAAAACCGCTGGCAGACAAAGATATAATATAAAAAAATATCTTTGATGGCGCCGCACAGGGTCAGGAAAAGACGGACTCCTGAAACGTTTCAGAGAGGTTGCCGGAAGCCGTAAATTGATAATACAGTGAAGCTTTCAGCCGAACCGGTATCCGATGCCGGAAGCCTTAAATTGATATTGCATTGAAACTTCTGCTTTTTTATAAGAGTGTCGATATGTCTGTCGGCTTAGATTTATCAGGAGGATAGATATACATATTTCGGTGCGGCAGAAGAGCCGTAAAGTATTTTACCAGTCGTGCAGTTCGCGGGAGTTGAGGCTATCGGGCACTTTTGCAAACCTTTCGGTATAAAGTAAAAATCATCCGGATCCTGAATTAAGGGCAAGTTAAAAGACTTGCTCTTTTTTTTTTTTTTTTTTTTTTTTTTTTTTTTTTTTTTTTTTTGCGAAAAAAAACCAGGGGGTTTTT